>JAEEGL011040339.1_pt1 | contig 19751 bp, 13 predicted proteins | sample 9134231 | NCBI WGS metagenome assembly JAEEGL01 (sample SAMN16246548, study PRJNA631951) | gut metagenome | biome: gut microbiome; feature: rumen; material: fiber-attached | host: Bos | place: Iran: Karaj | collected 2018-10 | reverse complement strand
CTTTTGTATCTGATCGAGAACAAGGATATCGTGCTCTCGCGTAACCAGATCCTCGATCACGTGTGGGGCGCCGAGTATGAAGGTTACGACCGCGCGGTCGATACGCATATTAAGAAACTCCGTGCTGCCTTGGGTGACAGCGGTTCGCATATAGAGACAGTCATCAAGGCGGGGTATAAGTGGCGCGAGTGATAGCGCCTGCACTGCTTCGGGTATAATAATACAAACTGCCGCAAAGGATATAGGAACATGGATGATCCCATAATCATGTACTATTACTTCGACCTCACCGATACGGATTTCTTCTGCCGTGAACTGGAGAAGAAGTTCCGCGGCACAGGTCATACAAGGCAGATCATCTTCAAGAATTGGAATTGCTATAACGAAGAACCGGGCAGGGACGGGGATCTGTTCATTTACGATGCGATCACGATGACGTCTTTGGTTGATAAAGAATATCTGCACGAACTGCCCGACATCATCGATATTGATGACATGTTCCCTTGGATCATCGATACGAGCAAAGTGCGCAAGAAGACATACGGCATACCTTTGATGCTCTGTGCCAATTCGCTTATATGTCGCAGGGAAGACGATGAGAATATACATAATGTCATGAATCTCGATGAGTATGTTGCGATCCCACTGCGCACGATGAGCATGTATTATTATCTTCAGTCCTTCTGCAATTATCAGGATAAGTCCGGCAGATATCTTGAAGTCATGAAGCATCTGATAAAGCTTAACGGCGGCAGCGATAAGGTCGATAATTCAACTCTTAAAGAGTATGGCGGAGTGGAGGATTTCAATGCAGGCAAATGCCGTTATTTCATGGGTTTTACAGAGAATCTGCGCCAATTGAAACCTGATGATTACGTGGTGCGTTTTGCCAATTTCTCCGATAACGATACTGATGATATTCCGTTGTTTTTTGCAGATCTTGTCTCGATAGGAAACAACGTTCGCGAAGAGAAACTACTGGACTGTCTGGATCTTCTCGAGATACTGGCTGATCCGCAGTTTGCCTATGACCTCTGCACATCAGACGGCAAACTCCAGTACATGCTTCCTGCTGCCAGAAGTGTCTATCCGAGACTCGCAAAGATAGATCCTGTTTACGATTCTTTGTATGAAGCGCTTAATCGTGAAGACAACTGCATCTTCCGGTACGGTGCAAACTTCTACGAAGTGTTTGAGGAGAAAACTAAAGATCTTCTGGATCAACTGAAGAACGAACTCTGAGTTCAGGCGTTGTCCTGATAGACGTATGTATCACCCCATATAGTTACAGTCTTGCGGCTGCCGGTTTCCTCGCCTTCAGCGAGCAGTCTGAGTTCCGGTGTGACGGTGCCGTCTTTTTTGATGCAGGCGATGGCGGGATCTTCATCCTCGTGGTATACACCGTCTTTATCTGTAGCAACTTTGCGCCCTATCGCAAACAGCAGGCCGAGATACATATATTTGACATCGTTTCCTGCCAGTTCGGGGTACTTTAACTTACCTACCAGATTCTTGTCTTTGTAACCGGGCTTATACCTGTCGAAAGCATACTTGAACAACTGGGACATGGTAGCATCGTTCATCTCCCTGATGCTGTACAGGAACTCTTCGAGCGCTTCGTTGCGTTCTTTGGTCTTATCCATGTCATCAAGAGTTTTATCCTTGTTGATGGCTTGGTGTTTTTGAATAAGACGGGGGATCTTAAGCCGCAGTTCATTAAGCTTTGCGGTATTCTTAATGCCTTCGCGATCCAGGTCGAAGAGTTCCAGCAGATCCTTGTGCGTAACGCCTTGTGTTCTTCCGGATCTTGCAAGCTTAGACAGGACCACGGCGATCTGGTCTACGGGACACTTCCAATACCGGCATTTTTCCCTGAGGAGGTTGCGTTTCGCGTGGGTCTTATAAAGGAACGCCGGCACATACATTGCGGTACTGTTCTTCAGATAAGGTACGAGAGTCTTCCCTTGGAGTTCTCTTTTGAGAGTATCCTTTCTGCAGTCTTCGATCTTAACGGTGATCTCATGTTTGGATTTGTCTATCTCAAGCTCGTTAAGAATGGAAAGATACAAGATGCAGTCATATACTTCGGAAAGAAAATCCTCGCTCGCGTTATTGAAGTATCCGTCCCAGAAAATGCTGTTGAAATACTGAACTGTGTTGGATACCGTTCCGATCGTCACGGCGCTTTGTGAGAGTTCGCCGTCGTTCATCGCATAGCCTATGTCATCGGGAAGATCCTGCTTGGTGCCTTCTCTTATGGATTCATCCGCCTGGGCCACGGGAATCTCATCTCCTCCGCCAAAAAGGAAGTCCATCTTGCTGAGTTCCTTTGCTGCTTTGAGTATGGTCTCATCCTGCAGGATTAGTACCGTATCCGAATCGAAATCCGCACCGCCCAGCTTGACCATTATGTTGCTGCTAAGAGGAGACACGACAACGACGTTGCTTCCTGTCTTCGTTGCGAAATTAAAGTACTCATCGTACACGGGGCAGTCTCTCGTCTTCATGACGCAGACGGAACCGGAGTTCATGTGGGGGTTACGGAACAAAGGAAGTTCCTTGCCGCTGTTGATGCCGCTGATGTATATCTCATCGCTTTCAAGCTGAGGTGAGATATCACAGACCTTTTTCCCGGCTGCATATTCAAGCATCTCATACGGCATGCTGCACAGGGTGTACAGGTCACCGCGGAGCTTGATGCGGCCATTTCTCATTTTCTCTTTGTAGTCGGATATCTCTTCCTGGACGAATGCTCTGTAATAATCGGTCTTATCGAAGTCAGGACTGTATTTGAGCATGTTCTTTATGAAGTACTTCTTTCTCATCGACTGGTCGACAAAACGCAGATGGTAGAGCATGACGGATTTGTCCGTCTTAAGAAGTGCCATGTAACGCGCATCGTCTTGCACAAGACATCTTATGTCATCTGTAGTCAAGGGGAGAGTATTGAGGATCTGGTAGTTTGCCTCGTGATACTTTCCGTTTCCAAGGTTCGATGGCTCTTCCTGCTTTACTACTCCGAATGTCTCATCTATGTGTCTTAACCAATATACGTACAGATCCTTATCGGTCTTTCCCAGGACCTCGGCAAACTTGATGAGTTTAAGACTGTCTACGGTAACGATCATACGCACATCAGAAGCTTTCATCTTCCTGCCGAACATGTCGGTTACATCTTTGATGCCGTTGTCTTTAAAAAACTTTTGTATATTGGTGTTGAAGGCACATGCCTTGAAGAAGGAATTACGCAGGAGCATCATGCCGTGACCGCTGAATTCTCCGGTAAAAAAACTCGAGTCGAGAAGTGCCTGTCCGTCCCACAGTATGTTATGGTGTTCGAATTCCTTACCCATTGTCTTTTTATACTCATCTTCGCTGATGAGCTTGGCAGACTCTTTTCCGTCTTTGATCAGGATCTTCCTGTTGCCGGAGATCTTACCGGATTCGGCACTGTCCAACATAAGGATCGAAAGACGCGGGATCTTTACCGTGCCGATGATGGAAGACATCACGAGGGCATCGTAAGCTTTGGCAGATGTCAGATCGCTCTTCTTTTTCTCGTCGATCTTGAGGCCTAACCAGGTCCAGTTCATCATCCTCTCATACAGGTCTTCTGTGATGAAGATACAGTCGCCCTGCTTTGCCTTGCTAGCCGATCTTTTGTAGTAACAGTAGTGGATCTTTCTTCCGCTTAAGACGGCATCAAAACCTTCTTTATAAAGGAGGAGCCTCGGCTTTTCTTCTTTTTTAGCGTTGCATTTTTTGTTGTTTTTCGTGCGCTTGAGCGCAGTGGTGCACTTATGGACGAGATAGTACTTCATCAGATCCATGAATTTGTATCTCATCTGTTTGATCACATATGAAGTAAAGTATCTGTTTAGAACATCCTGGTCCTTGTCTTCAAGCCATTTTTGGTTCTGGTCTTTGTACCAATATTCATACTGCTTCGCCCTTTGGGCATTAATATTCTTTGGCGCGCCTTTCTTATGCGGATTATTAATGTAGTACATCAGTAAAAACTTATTATAAAGATTCTTAAGATCCTCATCATCAGGCTTGAACTTCGGATCGATCTTGAACTTGTTGATGGTCTTGGCATCAAGCTGGGACAAAGACTCAAATGATACGTTGATTATCGCATCTGAAGATAGTGCGCGGCTGTTCCTGAACTTAAGGTAAGGCTGAAGATATTTCAGGCTGCCCCTGCTGATGCTCTTTATCTTGAGCAGGTCTAATGAGACGGCAGCACTGCCGTTGTATTCGCTTGCACCGTCAGCGGTAAAGACATTTCCCGTAAAACGGTAAAACAGTATCTCCCACACACTTATGCTGATTATCTTGATCGGTTTGTATTCTTCGGCAAGTTTTCTTCCGGACATACTGAGCCCTCCGTTCTATTTGTAAAAGTGTAGCACAAACATTATTTTTTTCTACTTACGAAAACGGAATAGACAAGTCGAAATCCTTTATTCATACGGGTTCTGCGGGACAGCATAACGGAAAATTAAATTTCCTAATGGTTCCGTGATATATGGAGAACCGCCATTACGCTATAGGACACGTAGCCCTGTTACCCGCAAAGGCGCAGGGCACTTTTAAGTAAGGAGGTCTTTATGATCAACTACGAAACCCCACTGACCCCGGATGAGACCGGACTCGTCACATCCATGAGTCATGCCATGACTCTCGGTACGCTGTCGGCGCTTGCTGACTACAGCAATGACCCGGCAGCAAATCCGCTTGCCTTCTCGGTAAGCCTGATGCTCGACATCGACGAGCCCGGCAACTGGGATGACCTGACGATAGGCGAGTACATCGGCCTGATCGCACGGTGCAAGGAAGGCAAGTACTGCAGCGGACAGTACTTCGAAGAGCATGACGATGACATACCTTACATGTATGCGGTCCACTCGCTCGCCCTCGCTCTGGTGGATGCAGCAAAATGTTCGGCTCTTGTCAGGCTGTTCTGCAACATCGATTTCGAGATGTACTACGAGTGCATTACCTCGCAGAAGTGCAGGGTGTTCATCAGAGGCTTCGATCACAGTCCCAAACTGTATGTCGTTGCCAACGGGTATGCGGTGTTCACCCATTCACCGTACCTGTTCTGGAAAGATGAGGACAACTACTACATCAACATGGCATACCGGCTGATAGCCAATGTATACATGTTTCTGATCGAACCGGTAGTGCGCTCTGACAGCAAGAAGATGAAGGCATATTTAAAACCTGACACCGCGATCGGTGTCGTTCTTTCACAGAAAGGAGATGATGAATTTGGAAAGGAATAACCCAAGGATCATCAGAAACACGGTACACGGCACGGAGTTCATCGGCCTCGACGAACACTTTATGTCCGAGAGAAAGCTCTTCCTCCTGGGAGATGTTACTCCGGAATCGGCAACTGGGCTCATCAAGCAGGTCATGTATCTCCAGTCGCTCGACCGCAAGGAAGAGATCACGCTCTATATCGACAGCGGCGGCGGAAATGTCATCAGCGGCCTGTCACTGTTCGATGTGCTCAAGTCTCTTAAGGTTCCTCTTAAGACGGTCTGCATCGGCCAGGCCGCGTCCATGGCCGGAATCCTGTTCCTCGCAGGCGAAAAGCGCATCATGCTCCCTCACTCTAGACTGATGCTGCACGACCCGTCTTATTCGCACAGCAGCATAGACGGGCTCAAGGCGCACGAGATCAAGGAGATGGTAACAGACCTTGATAAAGTCGGTGAAGAACTGGTGATGATCATAGCGGAAGCTACCGGTCACAGCTTCGACGAGATCAAAGAGGTCACCTGCAAGGACACCTACTTCTCGGCTGTCCAGGCATTGGCATTCAATCTGGCAACGGATATCACAAGAAATATCGGAGGTTAATATGTACGAGATCAATTTCAACGAAAACAACAGCTACAGAGTATTTGGAGCGGATATCAGGGTATCCAATGACTCCAGGGAGACGGGATTGAACAACAACGATCTCATCATCGGCCAGACAGGGTCCGGCAAGACGGGATCTTACGTCATTCCCAACCTTCAGGTGCTGGACCACAGCCTCATAGTCACTGATACCAAGCGCAACCTGTACGACAAGTTCAAAGACGACCTGGCAGAGCGCGGCTTCGAAGTGAAGATGCTTGACTTTGTCGAGCCGCTGAAGTCTGCAGGTTCGTACAACCCTCTCAGGTACATCCGCACCAATGCGGACGGCGGCTTCCGTGAGCAGGACATCGTCACGATAGCCAAGTCGCTCGTGCCCACGATGGACAGGAACGAACCTTTTTGGGAGCAGGCGGCACGTTCACTCCTGGCATGCATGATAGGTTATGTCCTTGAGTTCCTTGACGAGAGTGAACACAACCTCGTCGGGGTCATCAGGGCATACCAGAGATACAATGTCCCTGAGAAGCGCAAAGAGTTCGACATGGCTTTGATAAAGTACCCGGACTCTTTCTTCTCGCGCAAGTATGTTCAGATGATGGCTTCCCAGAGGGCAGAGAAGATGTGGGCATCCATAAACGAGTTCGTATCGCAGGCTTTAAACCCGTACGATACATCAGATTACCGCGGTTTCTTGTCTGACGATGACTGCATTGATTTCGCATCACTCGGCAAAAAGAAGACGGTGCTCTTCCTCAATGTATCGGACTGCGACAGGACCTTTGATCCCATTGTCAACCTGCTCTACACTCAGGCGTTCCAGACGCTCATCAAGGAGGCGGACGGGAATCCGGACAGCAGGCTTGAGGTCCCTGTCAGGTTCATCCTCGATGACTTTGCCACCAACACGGTCATAGAAGACTTCGATAAGCTCATCTCCGTCATCAGGTCGCGTGAGATATACGTCAGCATCATCCTGCAGTGCAAGAGCCAGCTCGAGTCTATCTATAACCCGGCCGTAGCCAACACCATCATCAACAACTGCGACCACACTCTCTACTTAGGTGGCCACGATTACGATACGGCGGCCTTCGTCGCTATCAACGCGGGCGACTCGATAGAGAATGTCCTGATGATGCCGAGGAACGCGGCATACCTTATCGAGACCGGTTCCCGCGCCAAATTCATCGACAAGATCAAGCCCTACAGCACGATCTGGGGCTTGGGCTTTCCTTTCAATGATGAGCCCGAGGCATGACCCCGGGCTTTCATCAGAAAGCTTACTATGTTTGGTAGAATAGTATCTGATGATTAACAATATGGGGAGAAATCAATATGAAGATCGATGACATAGATAAGGGAAGATCGTTCGACTGGGGAAAGACGAGCGAGAACTACGCCAAATACCGCGACATATACCCGCAGGAGTTCTACGACTACATCCTGGGTCTGGGCTGCTGCAAGGACGGCCAGGATGTTCTTGATATCGGCACGGGCACAGGCGTCATACCGCGAAACATGTACAGATACGGTGCGCACTGGATCGGCACTGACATCGCCGAAAACCAGATCGAACAGGCAAAGAACCTGGCATCGGCAGCAGGTATGGACATAGAGTACTTCACGGTAAAGGCGGAGGATATCTCTTTCCCGGAGAACAGTTTCGACGTGATAACGGCGTGCCAGTGCATATGGTATTTCGACCACGATGTGACCGCGCCGCAGTTTGCATCGATGCTCCGTCCCGGCGGAAGGTTCCTTATCATGTACATGGGATGGCTTCCCTTTGAGGACAAGATCGCGGGCAAGAGCGAGGAGATAATCTTAAAGCACAATCCCGACTGGAGCAGTTCGTGCGATACGGTGCATCCCGTGTGGGTGCCTGATCAGTATCTGAAGCATTTCGAGCTGGTGTCGCAGGAGCAGTTCAGGCTTGATGTGCCCTTCACAAGGGAGAGCTGGCACGGCAGGATGCGCGCGTGCAGGGGAGTGGAAGCTTCGATGTCACCCGAGGTCCTGGACGCGTGGGACAAGGAGCATAAGGCTATGCTCGAAGAACTTGCTCCGGAGAGTTTTATCGTGAAGCACTATGCTTCGATCGCACAGCTCAAGGTAAAAAAGGATCACTGAACGTAGACGATCGCAGTCTTCTTGCAAGATCTGATTATCTTGAGAATCGCAGAGTAGATTACGCCTGCGCAGTAGATGAACACCGGTATCTCGACGAAGCCTGCAAAGAGCATGCACAGGACGACCTGGGCAATATTGCCGATGCCCTGCGCCAGGTCGATCTTCCAGCCTGAGTTGCCGTCGCCTTTGTTGCTTACGGCACGCGCGAAATTCAGCACTGCCGCCACGAGGTGTATCGCGACAACATAGAAGATCATTATTATCTGGGCCTGGTCCAGGAGAGCGGTGGAGAACACGCCCGCATCGAACATCAGAAGTCCGACCAGGAGTATCTTCTTGCCGCCGATCATGTGTTTTGCGTGTGTGCCGTAGTAGAAGAGGAACTTGATACCTCTGAACGTGAGCATCAGACCGACGAATACCGCAATGAGCAGGAATGCTTCCTCGGGTATGAGCATGAGGAGCAGGGCGCTCTGTATCATGAATATGGCAACTAAGATGTTCCATACGCGTTTTTTCTTGCTCATTATCCGGCCCTCCGGCTCGCAGATACGAGTTTAAGATAATCCTTGATGCCGGCCGCGCCGTGCTTGTCGTAATCGACGGAGAACCCGGCCAGGAGATTTCCCGACTTAAAGATCTTATTGGTGATCATGCTCTTCTGTGCAAGGGAAGCCAGTATGAATCTTCCCAGAAAGGTATCGTCCTTTTCCTCCGCAGGAGCAGATCTGTATTCTTCGGCGTATTCTTCGACATCAAAATCAGGTACGAGCTGACCGGAGAGTTCATAAGCGAGATCCTTCCAGTCCGATGAAGCGTCAGGCTGCCTTTTGGTGATTATCGTTCTTATGCTGTACAGGTGGGGCTTAACTGTCTCTTCATCATAGGTATCAAGCTCGAATCCCTGAGATGATCTGAGCGCCTTCATGGCATAGACCATCTGGCAGAAAGCCTTGTAGTAATCGGCAGGATTATCTTTGACACACTCGCGGTAATTATCCCAGGCGGGCATGTATTTATACCTGATGAAACTGTAATCGGGAAGGTGTCCCGCGTGACCGTGTCCCAGGTTAAGGATGTTGTTCTCGCTTGTGTTGAAAACCGTGCTGTTGTACTTGGCTTTTTCTATATCGTCTGTTGCACCCGGTGCGTGTTTGAAAGATATGGGGCGCGTCGTACCGTTAGGCATTATCTCGCTGAAGCGGCAGTCCGTACTGTTGATGACGAGTGAAGGCGTCCCCGCAAAGTTCTGATGTGCCCAGGTATCTGCAAGGATATGCATGGCGATGCCGATATGCTGAAGGCTCTTTCCTGCAGCGAGATTGACAGTGTCCTTCAAAAGAGCGCCGTTCGGTCTGCAGATGAGGCGGTATTTATTCTTGTAATCCTTGCTCGCGCGGGGCGTGGCAGCATAAAGATCTCCGGGAAGGAAATGGAACGATGCCCAGATCCTCGTGATGTCCTGAAGACCTGAGATGTCGGTGTTCATGTCAAGAAGTTCAGCCTGAGTCTGGCTTGTCGCTGCATGGACGGATGCTTTTACCGACTTCAGGAAAGTCTTGGTGCAGCAATCGACGAACTGGTCACTATAGCAGATGGCCAGTGCTTCCTCATGGGAGTACCCGGCAAGGAAGGCTGCGCAATATGTAGCATAGTAGTGAAAATCAGCCTGCACGGAGTTGGTATCTCCTTCTGAGTTCTTTTAACTTGTAACGCCTTACGCTTAAAGCGGCGATATAGACTTCTATCGTGATGGCAAGGGACGAGCATTCCATGAAAAGCGTCAGCAGATAGTCGAAGAAGGATTCTGTCATGATGGATTCAAAACACTCCCAGATGACTGAACCCACCGAGAAGAGACCGAACAGGATCAGCCACACATTGAAGATGAGATAAAGCGAAGACCTCTTCCTGCCCCGGCCTTCCGCCCGCGCATTGAGTCCCACTATGAGCCTTACGACAACGTCGATCGCGAGCATGACATACAGCATCCCCATGACGATGGGAAGATCACTCTGATCCATATCCTCTATCTCGGAAAGATCGTAGATGGGAATGTTCAGGATCAAATAAGTCGCAAGCTTGATGATACTCCAGAAACCGAACACGATAATGCCGGTCCCGAGATCCGCTAACGTGCGTGAATTCCTCCGGAACTTTATCGTGGCATCATCATTTTGCAGAAAGGTCTCTGAATAGCTCATTTCTTCTCCACATACAGCAATCCGAAAGTACCCGGACCGCAGTTTACGGAGACGGCAGGAGATGCCTGCTTGAAGTAGATCTCGTCGAACTCCATGTATTTCTCAACCTGTTCTCTGATCCAGTCCGTCTCGCGTTTGGTAAGACCGACGTAGGTGATGAAGAGGATGCTTTTATCGATCTTCGCCGCGTTGGAGAGAACGGAGTTGATATATGCCTTCCATGCACTTTCTCTCGTGCCGAAGTAAGTCATTCCGACACCCATGACGCCGTTCTTGAGTCTCAATACCGGACGGCCCATCAGTGACTTGACGAGGTTCGCGATTCCGTTTCCGACCTGACCTGCTCTGGCGAGGAAGTCGAGGTTATCAACGATGAAACTCGTGTGAATCTTCTTCTTGTAGATCTCGAGTTCCTTTACGATCTCCTCTGCAGAGAGACCTTCTTCGGCCATCTTGGCCGCGATGACCGCCATAAGGCCCTGGCCGCTCGATACGTGTCCCGAATCGATGATGAACACATTGTCGAATGACTTGGAAGCCTCGAGCGAAGGCAGATATCCGCTGTGCTCGATCTTGCTCGAGATCGAGATGTGGATGATGTTGTTTGCATATGTAAGCTGCTTGGCGAAGAACTCTTCGACCTCTCTAACGTCAGGACTCTGAGGGAGCACGTTGTGCTTGGGGTTCTCCATGTACTTGAGTACGCCCAATGTCTCGATCTCCTTGCCGTCCTTGAACAGACCTTCGTCGGTGCGGACCTTATGCGGTATGACCGCGATGCCGTATCTCTCGATGATCTCAGGCGAGAGGTCTGCAACGGACTCTGTCGTGATGACGATACTCTTACGCTTCTTGGAGCCGCTCATCCAGGAGATGGATTCCTGTGCGATCTCGCTCCTGTTGCCGGTGATCTTGACGATCTCCTTCGGCAGGTGGTTGAAGACCTCATTCTCAAGGGCATCGCCGCTTACGGGCTTTGCCAGATAGCCGTCGAAATTCTCTCTCTCGTAAAGCGCCCTGTTCTCCTCGTCCGCATTCGCGGTAAGGATGATGATCGCAGTCTCGCGGCATCTTCCGCCGGTCTGATCCTTGATCTTTCTTCTGCACTCGATACCGTCCATCTCGGGCATCAGGTGATCCATGAAGATGAGGTTGTACTTGATGTTCAACGTCTTGCGCAGGGCATCGGCGCCGCTTGTCGCGGTATCGATGCGGATCTTGGTATCGCGCAGGAGTTTCTGGACGACCATGAGGTTGGCTTCATTGTCATCGACGACAAGGATCCTTGCCTCCGGTGCTTCGAACCTGGGGAGGTAATCCTTCTTATGTGCAGCCGTACCGGATTTCGCAAAATCATAATTGCCGACGGTGCCGTCTCTCTCGATACGCTGCGGTATCTCGATGATGAATGTCGAGCCTTTCTTATAGACGCTGTTGACGGTGATCTTACCGCCCATGAGATCTACGAGCTGCTTTACGATGGACAGACCGAGGCCCGTGCCCTCGATGTGTTTCGTGGTCGTCTCGTCAACACGCTTGAATGCCGAGAACAGGTAGGGGATATCTTCTGACTTGATGCCGATTCCCGTATCAGAGACCGTGTAGATCATGCTGCATGTCTTGTCCTCGTGTTTCTCACATGAGACGTTGAGCGAGACGGAGCCTTCCTTCGTATACTTGATCGCGTTGTTGATGACGTTGATGAGGACCTGCTTGATGCGGACTTCATCGCCTACGAGTTCCGCGGGAATGTCAGGGGATACGTCGACGTTGAAGTCGAGTTTCTTATCCTTTGCCCTGATCCATAGCATGCCGACGATATCGGAGAGCATGTCTCCGGTGCGGTAAGGTTCGATGAGAAGCTGCATGCTTCCCGACTGGAACTTACTCATGTCTAAGATGTCGTTGATGAGGTTGAGCAGGAGGTTGCCGGCAGCCTTGATGTTGACGGCATCTTCTACGACCTCGTCGCTGACGTCTTCTCTTAAGATCATCTCGTTAAGACCGATGATCGTGTTGATCGGCGTCCTGATCTCGTGGCTCATGTTGGAGAAGAAACTGTTCTGCGACTTATTCAGCATGTAGATCTCTTTACGCTGTTTCTCTGCCGTTACGAGCTGGACGTTAAGCCTGAACTTCGTATAGCTCATGATGATTCCCATTACGAGCTGGAACACGGAGAAGATCATGAAGTTGGCCATTAAGTTTATTTCTATCGATCCTACGGATACTGCATAATACAGAAATACGATTACCGATACGTTGGACAGACAGGCTGTCATAAAGTACACCAGAGGATTGAAGTAAACGCACAGAGGAACGACAAGTGCGACCGTCATGAAGAGTGTGGTATCGACTGTGCCTCTGACCATATAGTTTACGATCATGAGCGCAATGACCCAGATGTACAGTGACACGCCCATTATGTGATTGAGCACAAAGATGATCATATATCTTTCCGCATAATCCTTCATTGCACGGTGAGCACCAATGATCCATGCTGAAGCAATTGCTATGACCCAGATGTAGCATATCTGATGGTACAGCACCGTCTCTCCGCCGAAGTAGGGAGGATAAGCAAAGGTCAGTACAAGGAACGTGATTGCCGCGATGAGCGTGATGATCATCGTAACATATGTCGGGCCGACAGATTCGTAGTATGCGGACTTTACCGCTTCCGGGTCCTTGGATGAAGGCCTGAAGATATAACAGAACATCTCTTTCATGCCTGATCACCTCCTTCGCTCTCCGGTGCAAATTCAAGGACATCGTCATCGCCCCCGCTATCCTCCGTCAAGAGCAGTTCTCTAATGTTTGCCGTGATGCGGCCGTAATCCCTGATCATCTGTTCGTGATTATCAAGGATGTAGTTTTCTTCGTTGTTCTTGGCTGCCATCTCGAGCGACTTTGCCTTCTCTGACAGATCGTAAATGCCGATCATCTTTGACGTGCTCTTGAGGGCGTGAACGAGTATCTCGTAGTTGTGCCAGTCGCGTGAAGTGTAATGCTTCTTCATCGCGGCAATCTTGTCTGCAGATTCCGTCGCAAACTGTATCAGCAGCGACTTGTAGAAATCCTTGTCGCCGACGCAGTACTTGAGACCGCCTTCCGTATCTATGCCGCTCTTCTTCAGTTCGGCAATAAAGTCTTTCCCGGGAGTGAGTTCGGGAGCAGGAACAGGCTCTTCTGCGACGGGTTCTTCCTGAACGGATGCTTCGTTGCCGTTCGCATCGACAAAGGATATCGCCGACTTGGGCAGTACCTGCTTCAAGACGCGCTCAAGTTCTTCTATCTCGACAGGCTTGCTTACGAACCCGTCGAAACCTTCAGACAGGAACATCTGCTTGGCGGAACTCATGGCATTTGCGGTAAGTGCGACTATCGGGATGGAACCGTTCAATCCGGCTACGTCTGTTCTTATGCGCTTCATTGCTTCGACACCGTCCATGCCGCTCATCATGTGGTCCATGAAGATGATGTCGAATACTTTCTCGCGGCAGATGTCTATTGATTCCTGGCCGGACATCGCGGTATAGACCTTCATGCCGTATCTGCCGAAGATGCTCCTTCCGACGACGAGGTTCATCGATTCATCGTCGACGATGAGAGCCCTTACGCCATCGCAGCGAAGCTTCTTGACGCTCTCTTCCTTGCTTCCTACGGAAGAGTTCAGGATTGATACGACAGGGAAGCAGTAGAACGGCTTCTCGAGCACCTTGACGTGAGTGTTCTTTGGAAGGATCATGCCTTCGTTTGCGACGACGGCAACGACCATCTCCTTGGCAAGTTCTTCAATGAGGTCAACGTTATCGTTGTATTCTTCCTCTGCGATGAACAGATGCGTCAGATGTACGCTGCTGCGCAGGAGTTTCAGGTTCTCTGCATTGTTAACGCGGTGCATCTGGATACCGAGGCCCTTAACGATATTAAGTACCATGGAGTTGTAGTAGTCTCGTACAGCAGGATGGTCGTACTTCTCGAAATGCAGGAACGCACCGAGACAGAGTTTTTCGGGCGCTGCAACAGACATGCAGCTCAAAGGATCCACAACCTTCTGAGGGATACTTACATTTACTGTCGTGCCGACGTCGGGTTTGCTCTCGATCGTCATGAAGCCGCCAAGAAGCGCGACGAATCCTGATGCGATCGCAAGACCGAGACCTAAGCCGCCGCCCTGGCGTGTACGGCTGGAATCTGCCTGGTAGAAACTGTCATAGACCTTCTCGAGTTCATAGTCGGTCATACCCTTGCCGGTGTCGGTGACCTCGATGCAGAGATTGACTCCGTAGTCGTGCGGTTCTGTCGTGATCCTCACATAGACACCGCCTGCCTGAGTGTATTTAAGTCCGTTGGTGATAAGTGCTCTTAAGATCTTCTTTATCTTGGCAACGTCGGAATTCATGACTGCCGGGATCGAAGGATCGACATCTATGATCAGCTCGACGTTCTTGGACTTATAGTGCTTAAGATCGGTAACGAGATCGTGGAGCACGGAAGAGAGCATGTAGTCTTCGTTGTTGCAGACTGCTTTCTTACGGTCGATCTCGGAGTAGTCTAAGATATCGCTGATCTGTTCTGCCACCTTGCGTCCGGAATCCCTTACCGCGATGAGATCGCCTTCGACCTCACGGTTCCTGGACTTGTCGATGCAAAGACTCGTAAGTCCGATGATGGCATTGACAGGCGTTCTGAGCTCATGGGATACATTGGCGAGGAAGTCGTTGAGATGCTCTGTTGCTTCAGTAAGCTGCTCGACTTCTTCCTTGGACTTTCCGAGGACCTGCAGCCACTTGTCGATGATGACCTTGGCAAACCTTCCGATGAAGAAGATCATGACGACATGAAGAACGCAGCGTGAGATAACGAGAACATCGAATGTCTCGCCGTTTATGATCATGGTCACGATCTCATATGCCATGGTTATGTAGTATGTGAACTGGCAGAGCGTGATAAGGTGTTTCCTGCCGGTCAGAGTGTGGATCATTATGATCGCAGCCATTACGAGGGCAAGATCGAACGTGCTGGTGTTATGGATACCGTAGAAGAAGAAACATCCCATCATGAGGATCGCATACAGCCACAGACGGACCTGCGGGGGAGTGTTATGACTTATGTGGAGTACCCATGCCGCGATGATGCCGAGCACGATTATAAGCAGCGGCCAGATCTCCCAGCCGAGCAGGAGTGATTCTACTATCAGTATCGTCGCGAAGATGGTATAGCTTACAAGGATCGTCAGGTGTGAAGTCTGGAACAGGTCTTTATCGTTGGTACTCATAAAGTCACCCTCTCATCTGTAATTCTCTTTTCTTCTCTTCGATCTCGTCGTACAGGCTCTTCTGCAGAGTAACGAGTTCGATCAGGTTGTTTACGCGCATAAGCAGCACTTCGGGTACGAACGGCTTTCTTATGAAATCCATCGCGCCGAGAGACAAGCCTTCTTTCTCCGCTCCTTCGCTCTCGTCTGCGGTGAGGAAAACAACGGGGATGTTCGCAGCTGCCGTCTCAAGGGAGTGCAGCTTCTTTATCGTCTCATAGCCGTTCATCTCAGGCATCTTCACGTCGAGCAGGATCAGGTTGGGCAGGTTCTTATCGGTCTCGAGATACTCGATCAATGCAGAACCCGACTTAAGTGCGGTAACGTGAAGTCCGCCAGAACTCAAGATCTTGCCTGCGACTTGCAGATTGATGACATCGTCATCCACGACGACGACTCTTCTCGGTTCTCCGACATGTGCGATCTCCTGCTTGCTTCCGATAAACTCGGTCTCGTGTGTGATGATGAGTTCTTCCGAATTCTTGTTGTGCCAGTTGTTGATGAGGTTGGATACGACCTTCTCGATGGAGTCTGCCCTGATATCCGTCAGGAATACGAAATACTGGTTCTTGTGATTCCTCATGAAGATGTCCGACTTGCGCAGGGAACTCCTTATGTGGTTGCCGAAGTCGTCGACATTGTCGTAGAACGCCGTATCGGCTTTGCCGTTTGCCGGCGCAAGAGTGAAGAGCACCTTGCATGCATTGATGTGGTGCCTGAGGATATATCTCATTACATAGCGGTAGACAGGGGAGAACGATTCCTTGTCGAGCTGCAGCGCGACGTCCTGGATGGAACGCTCGCCTAAGATCTCTGAAAGGGCGTGGATATCGGGGACCCCGGAGCCTTCCTCTTCGTCCACTTCATCGTCATAGAGTCCGTAACCGTGCTTACCGTTCTTCTTAACGGTATAGAGAGTCTTATCTGCAAGCTTGAGCAGGGAGGTATAGTCGTTGCCGTATCTGGGCACGAAGATGCCGCCTATTGAAGCTCCGAGCGGAATGCTCATGTCTTCGCCCATCAGCTGCTTTGCGCTTGCGGTAATATCTTCGTTGATCCTTGCAGCGATGTCTGCGACCTGTTCTTCGGTGGACACTCCCACTGCGAAAGACGTAAACTCATCGCCGCCGATCCTTCCGCACTTGCTTCCGGAAGGTATGTTCTTCTGTATTATCTCAGCGCAGGAGATGAGGACCTTGTCGCCCATCTCGTGGCCGTATATATCGTTTACGAGCTTGAATGAATCGAGGTCGATCATCATGAGGCAGCCTGATGTCTGAGAACACATCTTTGACAGCTCGACGCCCGTTGCAGCTTTGTTCAGGAAGCCCGTGAGCTTGTCTATCGTCGCCTCGCTCTTGAGGTCGTGCATCTCCTGGGAGTTCGACATTATGTTGCTGATCCTTCGGAGGAGGACATCCGGGTTAAAAGGCTTTCTTATGAAGTCTGATACGCCCACCTCGAAACCTCTCGTCTCCGTATCGACGTCTTCGTCTGCGGTAAGGAAGATTACGGGGGTCTTCATCAGCCCCTTTTGCTGCTCTATCTGTCTTAACTTGCCGAGAGTCTCAAATCCGTCCATGCCAGGCATCTTGATGTCGAGCAGGACTAAGTCGGGAACCCCGTTGTCATTAACATAATCGAGAAAAGCGCTGCCTGACTTAAGGGCGGTAACGCGCATGTTGTTCTTACTCAGGATATGACCTGCCATCTTCAGATTGGCAGTGTCGTCATCTACGACGATTATCCACTTTGCCATATAGTTCACCCCTCAAACTGTGAAAGCACACGTGTTATCTGATGATAACATACGCGCGTGTATAAATATAAGAGCGAGTTGCTCTTGTCACGATAATGTATTCTTGTTTCCTGTCATTCAACGCAGTCTTTCAAATAACGGATGTAATATAAGCGGGCTTTTTGTGATTTATGCACAATCACTCATATGTTTACAGTTAGGCAACGCTAACTTAAAATGACATATGAACAGATATTCATATATAGAGGTGGGAAAATGTCAGAAGAAACGTTTTTGGTAGTAAAGGACCTTCACAAGTCATACGGCGAGGGAGGCTCATATGCACAGGTCCTTAAAGGTGTGAACATCAAGGTCTTTAAGGGCGAGATGTGCGTTATCCAGGGAACATCCGGATCGGGCAAGTCTACGTTGCTCAACTGCATCGGAGGACTTGACGAAATAGACTCCGGAAGCGTCGGTGTTGCCGGAACTCTTGTAGAGGGACTTAAAGGCGAGAAACTCTCCGATTACAGAAGAGACAATCTCGGCTTCATCTTCCAGTTCTATAACCTGGTTCCGAACCTCACGGTAAGGGAGAACATCCAGGTGTGCGAGTACCTGAGCAAAGATCCGCTGAAGATCGATGAACTCATCGGTGTACTCGGTCTTACAGAACATCAGCACAAGTTCCCGTCGCAATTGTCGGGCGGACAGCAGCAACGCTGCGCGATCGCAAGGGCTCTCGTAAAGAATCCGAAGGTGTTGCTCTGCGACGAGCCCACAGGTGCGCTCGACTCAAAGACATCAAGAGACATCCTCGTGCTGCTCGAGAAGATCAATGAACAGTACGGCACGACGATGCTCATAGTAACGCATAACAACTCTATCAAGTACATGGTAGACCATGTCATCTATCTTAAGGACGGCGAGGTATACAAAGACTACTACAACGAAGAGAAGACACCTGCCGCTGAGCTGGAGGATCTCTGATATGGGACTGATACTGTTAAAAAGAGCCCTCCGCGACCTGAAGGCCGGGTGGACGAGATATGTTGCCCTGTCCCTGCTTATCATTTTTTCCATATTCATCGTGGTAAGCCTTATGGGCGCTGCGGTCACGGTAATGGATTATACGGAGCTCCGGGACCGCGAACTGCACTGTGAAGATGGCGAGTTCTCCGTTTTCGTGCCGCTTGGAGATGATGAGTTGTCATACATCACGGACAAGGGTGTCACGGTAGAAGAGATGTTCTTTGCCGACTATGCCGTAAGCAAAGATCAGGTGCTCAGAGTCTTCAAGGTAAGAGAGAAGATCAACCAGATCTCGATCGTTGAAGGAAACCTTCCGTCGGCAGATAACGAAGCCGTGCTGGAGAGACGTTATTCCGAAGTCAACGGTATAGGCATAGGCGATAAGGTGAAGATAGGAGACACGGAGTTTACGGTGTGCGGAATAGGTGCGACGCCGGATTACAACACCGTCGTCAAGAAGGTAACGGATTCTGTTATAGACAGCAGATATTTCGGTCTGCTTTTCGTAACGTCTGATGCGTACGATGCCCTGTATGAGTCCGGGTGTTCGCTCTCATCCGAAGAGTATTACTACGCATTCCTGCTGAACGGTAAGATGACCGAGGATGAACTCAAGAGTTACCTGGAAGACATCGAGTTTGATGTTGATGATATTGACGATGTGTACTTCCAGGAGTACTGGGACAGGATGGTCGGTCAGAAGGACGAACTGCTCGAGGGAATAGATGAACTTAAAGACGGAGCACAGGAACTTGCAGACGGCGCGGATGAATTAAGCGACGGAATTGGCGAGTTCAACGATGGTATGGGAGAGCTCTACGATGCAGTTCCCGACCTGATAGACGGAATCGATGCGCTTGACGAAGGCGCCGGCCAGCTCGAAGACGGCATAAATGCATACACCAACGGTGTGTCACAGGTCAAAGACGGTGCGCAGGCCTTGTCTGACGGTGCATCCGAGCTCTCTGACGGCACCTCGCAACTGAACACCGGCGCCACGCAGTTTGCTTCAGGCGTAAACGAATTTGCATCCGGCGCAGGTGCGCTGGCACAGAGCGATGACCCGTATACGGCAGCAGTCGCATCAGGCTTTGCCGCCCCTGCTCAGGAATTGTATTCAGCATTTACACAGATACAGACGGGAATCGAAGGGGTCAACACGGGTGCAGGTGCCTTAAGCGACGGTGCTTCGCAGCTCTATGACGGAATCAAGCAGTTAGATGAAAACAGTGCGGCTCTGAATAGCGGAGCGGATGCTCTGCATGACGGAACTTCTGAACTCAAGGATGGTGTGGAAGAATTCGCAGACGGCATAGAAGAACTATATGACGGATCGAACGAGATCAATGACGGTGCGCAGGAACTTGCCGACAGAGCAAATGAGCTTGCAGACGGCGTCGGTGAATTCGCAGATGAAGCAGATGATCTCATCGATGAGGTGTTCAATATCAAG
>JAEEGL016497321.1_pt1 | contig 19752 bp, 16 predicted proteins | sample 9134231 | NCBI WGS metagenome assembly JAEEGL01 (sample SAMN16246548, study PRJNA631951) | gut metagenome | biome: gut microbiome; feature: rumen; material: fiber-attached | host: Bos | place: Iran: Karaj | collected 2018-10 | reverse complement strand
CCGCAGTTCCAGGTGTCGCCGCGGAAACTGTCCAGGAACGGCGCCTGCAGACGGAACGGAACATTCAGCGTAAGCGTCCGTTTATACCGTGTCACTACCGGATCCGCACTCGACTGAAGCCAGTCCAGAATCTCCTGCTGTTTCACATTGGGCAGCATCGCCGTGACAGAAGAAATGTAATTGACCGTTTCCTCCAGCTTATCCCGGGGGCCCAGGTTGAGATGATACTCCGTCACCATATACCAGGCATTGGCGATCATATCGTCGATGAGTTCCTCAAAACGGATCTCCCTCTGCCCTTTGCAGACATGATTCAAAATCGCCTGAAACCAGAACAGCTTATAACATTCCGCCTTGTTATCAAAAAGACGGGACAAGCTTGCAATATTCAGTTGTTCTGATTTTGGAAGTTGCATGGTGGGGTACCTATATAATCTATAATTTATCTTTTGAAAGTCTAATCACGATAATTGTTGTATGAAAGTTGTACGAGTAATTGCAGAAGGCATGAATTAAATGCTAATGATTGTTGGACTACTCATTTCATTTTAATTGACCATAATATTGGAAAAAATTATCATCAACTTCCATTAAAATCCTAGACAATTTTGAAATATCTTTTCCCTCTTTTTCTTCACTTTCTATGAACTTACGTAGTTTGCTTCTTTCTGACATTAACTTATCAATCATGAAAATAAGCGAATGACGTTTTAAATACAATTTTAAGTGTTCATACATGTATTTTCCTAATTCTGTCTTGTAAATTATATTCCCAGTTATTTCATCCCTGTCCAAATGCTGATAATACTCTTCATTACAAGGATCTATATAGCCTTTATTTCCTACAACCGATTCATTTGCAGAAACGCCTGGCCAATCATTGCTTTTTGAAATATTACAATATGGGCAGGAATATAAAAGATTATCGTAAGTATGAATTAATTCAGGAAACTTCTCTTTGGGAGCAAAATGTTCAACATGATAACTTTTATACCCACCGAAAATCCTATCTAAGTCATCACAATAAGCGCAACGCTCATTAAAATCTTCTCTTAGGTACTTTTTATTTGCTTCGTTTGTTTTCCTAAACTCACCCGTATGTGTTCGGTTAGGAATTATATGTTTAATCACCTTTTCTATCCCTCTCTAATTATACTCTCTATCTTATCAATCAAACGCTGAATGTGGTTTTCACTAAGCTCTTCTTTTAATTTATCAGGTAAAGCAGAATTTCCATCCAAGCGACTTTCTATGTAACTATCAAGCTCAAGAATACGTTGATCAATTGTAACATTTTTACCCGCTTGAGGTAATAATTGTAAAAGTTCCTCTTCCCATAATTTTAATCTGTTTTTATAATTACGAATTTGTTCAACTATTTTAGAATTAATATCAAGACGAGTATCTATATCACTAATATAACGTTCAAAATCAAATACTTGATAAACGTCAAAACATTCTTTTGTATATAAGTCGTCCTTAAATGATGTCAAAACAAAAATTGGAAAATCTTTTAAGGCGGTATCAATAGTCTCCGCTAAATTAACACCATTATATGATATACTTTGTTGCGACGATAACTTATAGTCAATAATAAGAGCATCAAATTTCAACATTTTAACCTGAGATACCATCTCATCAATAGTATATAACAAAGATACATCTTTGGGGCAGAATATAATATCTTTATATTGTTCTTTAAGTAAATTATCATCATTATCATGCCAAGGTCTTTTCAGATAAGTTAAAAGTTGAGTAACTTTCGTTGAATCATCATCAATAATACCAACTTTATAATTTGTCACTTTAAATCACCTCGTAATTTAATTTAACGGAATTGATATTTCTAATCCAAAACCATCTTTAACTTTTGTTATCGTATATTTCCCGCTATATTCATTTATACTTGAAGCAACAATATACATTCCTAATCCAGTTCCAATTTGATTTCCATTGGAATCAAACTTACTAGTGGTTCCATATAGGAATATATCATATGGATTTTTTAAAAAAGCTTCACTTAAACCATGCCCATTATCCATATAGCGAATATAAAAATTCTCATCTGCCTCAAGATCTATTGTTATTTCACGATTTATACATTTACTTTCTTCAAAAGATTCAATAGAATTAATAATTAAATTATATATAATACTATCAAAATCTGTTTCAAATATCTTTTTCGCAGCTACGCCATCTTTTTTTACAAACTTCAAATTTATTTTTTTTCTTTGAAGAATAGGAGTTAATAATTCTACTGCAGATGTAATTGTTGTAAACATGTTTTTCTTCAATCTCTTTCGTCTATCACGATTTGATTGTACAGTAATTACACTAATCCAAGAATGTAAAAAATCATCATTACTCTTCAAATCATTTAGATGGCGTTCTATCAATGCATGATCATTCAAATTAATTGCTATTTTAAACCCTTCTGAGCGCGATGTTAGAAGAGAATTTATAGTTTTAAGATCATGAACCATTGACGTTGTCATTAAACCATTTGTAGCTAATGCGCGTAAAAGCTTAATCTCAGATATTAATTCTTCACGTTCTTCTTCATAAATTTTAACAGCTTTTGCAAGTTTTTCAGTATCATTGTTGTTAAAATTAAAACCTTTTTTACTTTGCTTCTTCTTTTTCCTCGTTAAAAGTTCGTTGGCAATTTTAGAGGCTTGTGCTTTTGTGATATCATTATTATCTTTTTTTTCCTTAAATTTTTTTATATTATAAGCAATATATGCTCGATCTTTCTCAAAAAGTGAAATTATCCCTAAAAGGATATTACTCAGCACTTCAAAATAATCGTTTTCTATAATACCTTCCCGATTTGATTTATCCAAAATTGACGCATTTTTCATTCTAGAAATCAATACGGTTCCTTGTATCTGTGAACTCCCAACATGCCATTGTCTTTTATCATCAGAAATAGCACCAGGATTAACATTTTTTCTTGCATCTAATCCTAACCAATCAAAAGTTTTAGACTCCGGATCACCATACGGTCGCACAACAAAATTATCACGATAAATCTTAATGCCTCCATGCTCTTTCATCCATAAAGACCTCTTTGGATTTACCGTTTTATAATAAAAATTTCCCTCTCCTCCAGAAAGCTTCATAAATACATATTGAAAATCAAATTCACCAAGCTCTTTCGCTTTATGCAGAAATTCTTCATTCGAAGTTCCAAGTAATTCCGATAATGTTCTTTTTAATGAAAACTCACCCTTTTCAAATGTTTCCAAATTGTATGGCCAATCTTTGAAAGCATCTGTTAAAAACAAATCTTTTGGCATAATATTAAAATCAAATTCATTCCTAAATATAGTTGCCGAAACACTCTTTCCATCAAACGATGCCTTAACTTTATAATCAAAATCATCAATTGTTTCACTTTCAATCATTTCTACTTTATGCTTTTTTGACATTTGAGCAAAAATATAGTATTGAGTTTGTTCACCAGGTGGTATTAAAAAACCTAAAACTGAAAAAATCTTTTTAATACTATTATCTGTCCATTTATCTCTTAATCCCTTAATAACCAAAAGTGTTCCTGTATTAAAAATGGAATTCAAGTCAACTTTGTCATTATTTTTGTTCTTAAAAGCACTAATTATATTATCTTTTATAAATGAAGGAACCACTTCTATAAAACTACTTTCCAAATAATCAAAATCTGCATTAATTTCATCAAGCGTTTTACCCGGTTCTTCAAATTTATCCCAATTACTATACCAATAAATCAACTTTTCACTCTTATGTTTCGTATACATAGTACAAGTACTTCCCAAGCGATCTAAAGCAAAACGTCCTATTCCTTTTTCTCCAGATCTTACTCGTTGAGTTTCACTTAAGTAATTCTGTTTTTTATTATCTGTCCCAATCAACATCCAGGCAGTTTCGATAATATCGCGTGTCATACCTGTTCCATTGTCAAGTAAATAAATAGTATCTTCCTCTACATCAAAAGCAATATAACAAAATTTTGCATCTGCATCATAGGTGTTCTTTATTAATTCAATAATTGCTCCATCCGCCCTAGATACACCCTCTCTACCTATAAGTATCGTGGTTCTCGAAGATATTTTATATGACATTTTTTCCATACGCTTATTCCTCCTTATAGGTATAATTCTCTATATCTTTCGGTCCAATTCGTTTTGACATTCCTTTAACTGAAACTCCAACTTGATTAACATACTTTTTAAACTCATTTGTATTCAATACTTTTATTAAGCTTGATAGGCTTTTATTCCCTTTAGAAACTATATACATCCCAGAATAAGGAATCTCTTCCTCTTCAAGAATATATGCTTTAGTACAATTAGAGATAACTGTCGAAACTATCAACTTTTTTACAATTATATTGTTTAATGCTTGTGATCTTCCAAACTCAAACCAACTTACGTTTTTCTCAGCAGTTCTTTCTTCTAGCTCTTTTCTAAACAATTCCAAATATTGCATAGTGCAAGGAAATAAGCGATACATTTCCTCTTCTGAATAACGTAACAATTTACCTGTATCAGAATAATGGTATGGAAAAATAATCAACTCACTACATTTGTTCTTTTTTATATGTTTTGGGCTTGCAGCTTTTTTTAATGCATCTTTTTCAAATTTAAACCCTTCTACTACATAATAGTTTCCTTCTTTTTTTGCATTTTTTATAATAAACGCTTTATTTAAGAGAGTAGCAATAGAACACGATACTTTAAAATAATCTCCCACTCGAAAATTTAATTCTTCTACCTCGTTCTCAAACACCCATTTATCATTTAAAGAATCTTTTCTTATCCTTATTTCTTGAAAATTATTGTTATTACTTTTATAAATAAAATCTTCTGCATTAGAGTTCTTAACAACTTTTATAATTGCTGGAGCCACTAATACATCTTTAAATACAAAATCACTAGGATAATCTATGATTGTACACAAATCTTTTTTTATTAAGGTTCTTAAACTATGTGCAAAAATATTTTTAAATATATTACTTGGAATAATATAAACTAGTTTTCCTCCACTTTTAAGCACTGAATATGATTTTTCAATAAATGCATAGCTATAATCAAATTTGCCTTTTTGACACGTTGAATATGTCTTTCTGACAAAATTCCTTACATCTTTTGGCAAGTCTTGATATGCAACATATGGAGGATTACCGATAATAAAATCAAACTGTTCGCCCAAATTTAATTTCAGAAAATCTTGACAATATATTTTCCAATTAACTGAATTAATACCATATTCCAAAGTTAATACATTAAGTCGATTTCTACAATCTTCAATTAATTTTTTATCAATATCAAACGCAAATAAATCATTTTCTAAACCGGCTTTAATTTTCCTTATAGAAAAATTATTTTTTATACAATCATCTATGTATTTTTTGACAATTTGAACTAAAACTTCCCCATTCCCGCAAGAATTTTCTAAAACTCTTTTTCCAAAAAGATTATTATTGTAACCTGCTATATCTAACAAATTCTCAACTATTTTTTGAGGCGTGAATATTTGACATTTTCTTTTAATTTTAGAATCATCTATCACAGAAGACATTTCTTATCCTCTCTCATTTTTTAATGTTTAATAAAAAGATAACTCAAATACCTAATTACATCTCGCTATAATTTATAAAATCACAAATTCTGTTCAATATAGGTTATCTCTGCATCATTCAATTCAAACGCATCATACACAAACGCGTCAATTTTGGCTTCATCAGCTTGTATTGTTGCGTTATCTTCGGAAATGATTTTTTGGTAGTCGTCAAACACTTCCATTAAACCAATTTTTTCTTTGGCAGACAGTTTTATTTTTTTCTTTTTCAATTCGTCAAGCAGCATTTTGAAATCATACAAATAAAATTCCCGTAAATTATCGGACAAGTCTTTTAATAAATACATACTGGATAAGTATTTCAAAAACTTATTTGCGTTAGCAATTTTCTTTTCGTTTAACAAAAGCAATTCATTAACAATCTGTATTACTTCTGCCTGATTTTTAACTTTAAGCGGCAGACGTTTAATATAAATAGCCTTTGTTTCCGCAAGAGGCTTACCAACAATATGGAAATTATCACTTCTAAATATCCATTTCATCATTTTGGAATTAAGAAGAGCAAGTAAATATTTCAAATCAATTTCTGTATTTTCCGGTAGTTTTGTGACCGAGTGAATTGAATTCTTTGCAACTTTAAAACCGTCAATATATGTAGCAACGGGGTAATCACCGGTCTGTCTCACAAAAAGTTTAGGGACATTCCATATATCTATAGTACGAGGTCTGCACAACCATTCACCCCACTTAATAAACTCTCCAGCCCAAGCATCTATATAACGATTTATATTTTTCCCTTTATAATAGGGATACCATGTTTCATCAACCTTTTCATATTTTGTGAAAGGTTTGGTATCAATTGTCTCTTGCGTTTGTGGAGGCGTTCCCTCCCCTTTTCCATATGGAATTGCACCTTGCGTAACTTTAAATTTATTCTGTACTTCAAGAGCCTTGTTTCGTATTTTTGCTTTTACTTTCTTATCTATATCGTTTTCACGATAATTAAAAATATAACCTTCTTTCTCTTTAAGGTTTGTCTGTTTGAACACAGTAGTTAAACCTTCATTAATAAAAGTAGAAGTTAAGGCGGTTTTTCGCGGAATCGAAATAACAGTAAAATCCGTATTGATAACGCCTTTATAAAAAATAGAAATAATAGGTTCTACAACAGCATTGGGAAATACATTATATAACTCAACAAAGTTAAGTACAGAAAAATTGTCAAAGAGATAACGCCTCAATTTAACAGTCCCATTTTCAAGAATTAAATATGTATTAGGCGTAATATAACCAAGATATCCTTTATTTTTCAATATACGCATACCTAATTCCAAAAACGTATGATATGTATCAAATTTTCCTTCTGATGTTTTAAATTCTTTTGTTATATATTTCTTTGTTGCCTGATCTAACTTTGCCCCGTACGGCGGGTTACCAATTACAATATCAAAACCACCATTCGCAAAAATTTCCGGGAACTCTTTCTGCCATTCAAATGCGTTGGAAGCAACTTCTGTATCGGCAACAATAGAATTGCCACACTTGATGTTCCCGTCCAGCGTTGCCAGTGTCTGATTATTTTTTGCAGTTTTTAGCCATAAGGATAGTTTTGTGATTTCAACACTTTCGGGATTAATATCCACACCATAGAGATTGTTCTGCAGAATTTCCTTGTCAATGTCAAACAGGGAATCAAATTCTTTATCAAGCTGACGTTTCATATCAAGCACGAAATCCATTTCTTCATGTAGATAGTCAAAGCACTGATTTAAAAATGCGCCAGAACCACAAGCCGGGTCACAAATTTTAATGTTTTTCAAGACTTCTTCGTATGCCGTCCAATAAATCAGGTGTAACTGTTCCGCAAACCGTATGTCCATATAATTATCTTCAGGCATATCTTTTGTTTCCGGCGGTATATCAACCCAGTGAGTAAACTTTTTATGATTGTCCATTTTGGTACTGGGCCTTTTTACAGTTACAGTAATAGTTCCATTTGCAAAAATACTACGCTTCAACTCTTCTTTTTTGGCAGCAAGATATGTCCCCACCGTCTGCTCAACAATGTAGCGTGTCACATAATATGGCGTATAAAATATCCCATCATCTTTTTGTTTGCCATTACCAGCCTGGGCGCCGCTTATTTCCGCTTTAATCTGTTCAACATCAGAAATGCTTTGTTCAAAAATCTGTCCTAAAATATTAACATTCAGATCACTGTTAAAATCATAATCGGATAACTCCACAAACGTTTCCAGAATATTATCTGGTATAGCAAGGGTGTCTAATTCCGGATCAGTTTTAAACAAACCGCCGTTATATCTGTTTATTTTCATAGGCGGGTTTCCCTTATCAATCGCCGCAAACAAACCGCGAAGCTGTTCCCATAATTTATTTGGCGTAAAAGAAAAACTTTGCTTTGCTGTCTCAAGCAATCTCCGATAAATGTTTTGCGGCAAAAGATTACAATCTTCGCAAAAGCAAATAAAAATAAAACGATCCATCAGCTTTTGCGATTTTGTAAATAATATAATTTCATCAACGCCGGGATTGTTTTCTTTAAGGCTGGTAAACAGATTATTACGAATCGTTTTATAGGTACTGTAAAACTGATTCGTAATCTCTACGCCTTCCGCTTCATTTTCCTGATAGAGTTCATCAATTACCGATTTGCCGCTCTCTGCAATTAAATGATCTTTGCATAAAAAATAATAAAGACGCAAAAACTCTTTTTCGTCTTTCATTTTACGCATATCAAACGTTTCATATTCAAGAGAAGAATTACTTTTATATAAACGGATTTCGACAAAATTGGAAACAATTACCCAACCGCATTTGCTGCCATTTTTATTAGCATAAGAAAAAGCCTGTTCCACCGGTGTCAGATGACTGCTTCGATTCTGCTTTTTATCTAAAGAAGTCCTTGCATCTTTCAGTTCAATAACAACACGAACATCTCTGGTTCCAGCCGTTTTGTTGAAAAAGCCAAGAGCACCATCGGATTCTGTTGTATCAAGAACCGTTTTAAATTCCCGTTCCTGATTGTAACACTCTGCATTATCTATAATTTCAGCATACCCAAACACTTGATTAAACAGACGTGTCATAAAGGCGCCCTGCACATTGGTTTCTTTTGTTCTATCCAGATGCTTTTCAGCTGTAGCGTTACACCATAAACAAACTTCCTTAAATTTGGCATCAAAGTCTGGCACACTATCTCGTGTAAAATGAGCCAAACGGTTTATAATTAATCTTTCTTTAAAAATCTGCGGTGTACTGTTCATTCGATTTGCTCCTGAATAAAAAGCATTCTAAATCAATCTTTTATTAATTGTTTTTACCCAATAAAAAATAGTGTTATTATGGTTTAGGAACAATTCCCCAAGTCATATCTCTTCCAGAATGATTCCAATAGCGAATATCCTGTTCAATGAAAAACCACTTTACAACTTTTATAACTTGATCAACTGGCAAACCATTTTTAAATTTAAATTCATTAATTTCTTGTTCACTTACATCATGGCACTCATAAATTTTACGAAGCAATTTATACATTTTTTCATACATTACTACATTCTCATTTTTCTTTTTTAAAAGATCTTCTGTAATATCTTTATGACTTGGATTATTTCTTTTTCTTTTATCAGTTTTTGCATAGTTATTATTTTCAACGCAAATTACGAAATCAAATCCATAATATCCCTGAAATGCACTACCTGGCCTTTTTAAATAAATTCTATCTCCACTTTGTAAATTCTCAACATAATAAACATATACGGATCTTAAATCTCCCTTACCTTTGCCAGGCAATTCTTCCGCGAATTTATTAACGACTCTCATTCTTACATCGTTACGCGTCCCTTCATTAGAAAAATACCAGGTTATCTCATGCCAACTCATCTCTAAATAACCTCCCATAGTAAAAACACATTTTAAATTACAACCCTTCAAACAGTTCGCTCAACGTTACGCCAAGCCCATCCGCTATTTTTTTGATATTTATAATTGAAATATTACGAAGTCCTGATTCGACAGATGCATAATACGTCCGATCCATTTCAATCTGTAGCGCAAATTTTTCCTGACTTAATCCGGTCTTTACTCTCAATGCTTTAATCCTCTGTCCAAATTCTTTCGTAATCATACATATCACCATCCTTAATCAAATTATGATTCTTTTGCTGTATATAGGGCAACGGTATATAAGCAACATGTGAAGTATTTAGTTGTAAAAAAGCAGTCAGCGCTTTTAACACTGACTGCCAAACTTTTATTCTTCACTTTTTAAAAACAAACAAATACTCATGCGCCACAAGCAAAAAATTTCGTTGCACGCTTATATCTCGCCATTTTTCTGTGTGCTTGCAATTATGCTGTTGCTTTATAATCGTTTCTTTCAATTTAAAACCGGCACCCAGAAAAATTTGCATCACACGAAAACTCAGATCTACAATAAAACCGTTTCGCCTTATATCGCCCATTAAAATTGCACAATAATGATCCGGTTTTAATACACGATAGCATTCTTCTGATACAAATTTCATCTGTGCAAAAAAATCTGGTACTTCCAGTTGCGATAAGTCATCTTTCAAACCGCAGCTGTATTTTACCATATTGGCATACGGTGGATGCGTACAGATTAAATCTATTTTTTCATTCGGAATGAAATTCAATTTTCGAGCATCGCCATGCTTCAAATATACATTGTAATTGCTTTCCCAATGAAAACTGCATTTTTCTTTGCATCGTCGTAAAGCATCATCATTCACATCCACGCCAATCACATTACGTCGAAGCAGTTTTGCTTCCACTAATGTTGTGCCGCCTCCTGCGAATTGATCCAAAATCATATCGCCTTCCTTTGAGTAACGCAAAATCAAATTGCGCGGCACATAAGGTGACCAGTTTCCTCTGTAAGTTCCATCATGTGTGGCCCAGTTACCTCTGTCGGGAAAATTCCACACGCTGGTCGTCTCCAATTTGAAATTTTGAGGTTCCCATAAAGAAATCGTTGAACATCACTCCATTCCTGAAAATAAATTTATAACACCAATTATAATAATTGGATATTGATATTTTTATACGCTTATCTATCAATTTAACCTCAAATAAAGACCTCATCTTCAATAGGTGCCAATATATTTCCCGTAACTATAAGCTCACACAATTTTAAGAGTTTTCTTTCCTGTATTGTGTCGTCCATATCTGTATTTGGTTCAATCTCTAAGATTTTTAATAAAATGTGAAAACCACCATTAGCATATGACGAAAAAATATCATATTTTTCATCTGTGTATAAAACGTTTTGTTCTTTCTTATGTGCATACGCAATCAGATCCATAAAATCCCAATCTTTTTCTGAAAAGAATTGCATTAATACACCATCAGAAGCCGTTTTTACTATTGGTACAAACGCACCATTAGCATAGCCAATAGCCGCAGATAACATTAAAATGTCCCTGTAACTATCGAACAGTTTATTACCTGACATCAGTTTCTGCATCATTTCTTGTTGATTAGCGTTTCTTTTAATACGGTACTTATTATTGATATGCACAGTCATTATATATCCTCCAATTTGTACGGGCTAATAATAGATTTATCTTTGTTTTCTACTTTTTTAAATACGTGAACCGTACTAATGTGGTTTTTTATATAGTTTTCAACCGAAAGGTAGCTATCCTTTGCAACCATCAAAATAATTTGATTTGTAAAATCATTTAATGCAATAGCACTTTTTTCAAGATTTTTATCAAAAATATCTCCAAATGGCGCATCAATCAATAAAGGATATTCTTTAGTTAACTCTATTATTTCATTTGTGCGCTTTTTATTTGAATAGTCTAAAATAGCTTTAACAAACGCAAATGTATTCATTTTACTCTGACCAGTTGAATTCGGCAGTTCGCACTTTAAAATTGCCATTTCTCGTATTTCTTCTTCACAAATACCTTTATCTTTCAAGTTCTTATACTGTCCATTACGTTTCATTTCATCAATTGTTTGATTTAACTTCTCTTCAAAATATGAAACCATACGAGGGTCTTTACTATATTGCAATATACATAATCTGCGTCCCATATCTGCATCATCACTCAACAACGCATATGCTTCACTCAGTTTTTCATTAATGGTCTTCAAAGCAGTTTTTTGATTAACTACTTTAATTCGTTCAACTGCTTTTAAACATTTATCAATAAAACGTATTTCAGCATTCACTCGTTTTAACTCTGTATCATTATTCTCATAACTTGATAGAGTTTTTTTATCCGTTTCAATTGTTTCTACTAATTCATTAATATTTTGGTTGTATTCTTCAATCTTATTTTCATTAACGGCAATCACACGTTCTAGCTCCTGACGCCGTTTTTCAAGTTTTTCTGCGTTTTCAATTCCACTTCCAGAAATCTGGGCTGTAAACGATGATATTTTTTTGTTTGTCTCCTCAATTTCATCATCACAATCGGTTAATTTGTTCGATTCTTTTATAATATTATCTCTAATTTCTTTACAATCTAATTCTTTTTGCCTTGTCATTTCTCCTAAAGTACTATTGATATTATCAGGGGGCAAAGTTTTTTTCAATGTTTCCAGACACATTCGCATTTCAGGTGTCCAGCACTTCCCACAAATACAAGTTCTTCGCTTTAAAATATTATTAACTGCAGGAACCGTAAGTTCGGCAGGCACATCATATTGGGTTAGTAATCCTTTTATATCATTAAATAATTTTTGGCTACACAAAACATACCCAAACTTCATAGTACTCGGAAAAGTATTCAGTAATGTTGATCTTCTTTCCTCCATTGCTTTAACTTGTTCTTCTAAGTTTTTACGTTTAATCTGTAAATCACGAATTTCTTTGATATCCTCTAGTTGATTTGATACATCTTCCGCTTCTATTTTAGCCTGTTTAAGTTCTGTAGAAATACCTTGCAACAAAGATTTTTTATTGTTCAGTTGATTTGTATTTTCTTCAATTCGTGAAATTAACTGGGCAACAGTATCTTTTCCTTTTCTTCTATTGATTTCTTTTGCTCTTTTATTAGCTGCTGCCTCAAGTGATTGATAAGTTCGAAAACAAAGATCCAAAAGCTCTATATTAGTAATATCGCTAATAACACCCTCAATAGCATTTACGGAACTCCGGTCTACTGAACTTAATTTTTTCATCCGTTCGCCATCAAATACAATTCCATGCAATATCCGTTTAGGTACTATACGATTTAATAAATTAGATTCTTCATTTTTAGGAGTGATAATTGGTAATGATAACTCATGATTTGGTTTATAGTAACGAACAAATTGCGTTTCATCAACATCTATCTTATTTTGTTTTGTTTTATAATATTTAGCAAATCTTTCCACAACATAGGTAGTATTATCATTTTCTAACTCTAAAACTACTCTGCATTCTGCCTCCCTTATAAGCCCTGCTTCCAAATCTTTATACAACGATGAATTTAACGCATATGGTGATGCTTCTTTATTCTGTAATTTTGTAAAATCAAATCCATACAACACCCACCAAAAAGAAAAAAGAACTTCCGTTTTTCCTGCACCATTATTACCAAGGATGAGATTGATATGCTTCTTCTGGTTTTCGTTAAAATTTAACTCCCCATCAACAAAGCAACGATAATTCTTGAATTTAATTTTCTTAAACTTCATTATCAAACACCTCATTAACAATCTCGGTAAATTTTTCTTTAAGGTTGATTGTATCATCTGAAATTGACTGCGTAGCCCAACGTATACTTTCAGTAAAAGCATCTGCTTCTTTTTGCGAAAAACCTAGTTCATTTAAAATACTTTCCAGCTTATTCTCTGAAGCCATCGTTGTTCTCCTCCGCCAAAATCATTTCTAAATCTATATCGTAACTCTTTACAAGTGTGTCAATAAAGTTATCAATATCGTTTTTGTTGTCTGCTAACCTTCCATATTCCAACACTCTTTTTAACTCATTCCCAACAAGGTTAGCTCCTCCAAACTCTGTCTTATCAGTACTTTTAGGCGGTAGCGCAATAAAATCATATATGTATGCTATTGTTTTTCCTGTTTCTTTACATTTTCGTAATACACGACCACGGCGTTGAATTGTTTGTCTTTTTAATCCGTCACTCGCCAAAATAAATATCTTTTCTAATTTGGGTACATCTACGCCCTCATCAAAGCACTTAATAGCAGCTAAAATATCATAATTACCAGCTTCAAACTCTTTTAAAACAGAAATCCGATCAACCGTTTTACTCGTAAATTGAGAAACCTTATACCCTCCTTCAACAGCTAAAATCTTTGTTACTGAATCAATTATGCTATCTTCTGTTTCATAATCTTTGCCACTGCCACAATATATAACAGAGTTCAAAAAATCATATTTTTTCCGTTTTACTATATTTTCTAAAACATTAAGTTTGTTGGTGCTTTTCTTAATTATGTTGCTGCGATCTCTTAATATTCCTTGTATTTTTTGCTCATCTGGCTCTTTTTCATTTTTGGCAATAATATATTGTTTGGTTTTAATTTTATATTCTAAGAACTCATCCTCTGTTAACGGTGCTTCTACGGGAAAGTATTTATAGTGTGCTAAAAAACCATTATTAATAGCTTCTTCAATTGTATATTTAAATGTTTCAACTCTATCTAATGTAAAATAACTTATAATACTTTTCGTATCAGCTAAATTATAACGTTCTGGAGTCGCACTGAGTCCTAATCTATAGCTAAATGAATCAGGTAATTTTTTAATTTGATTCGAGTTTAAATTGTGTGCTTCATCAACAATTAAGAATATTTCACAGCCTAAATTAGTTAATCTGTTATAAACTTTTGAAAAAAAAGTATCATATGTGGATATAGCAACAAATTGTTTTGTAGCATCATTATAAGAAGCCAAAATAAACCTACTAATGTTTTTCTCAGTAGCACTTGCATTCGCCAGGCCGCCAAATAATAACGGTGTAACACCAACCTCTTGAAACGCATTCAACCATTGATTTTGAAGGTCAATCTGAGGAACAATAACTATTGTTAAAACTTTGCCTATATCTTTTACCAACTGTTCATATGCTTTTATTGCAGTAAATGTTTTTCCCGTGCCGGTTGCCATCTCATAAAAATGACAATACTTATTGTTTTTAAACTCTCTAATAGCTTTTTCTTGATAATTATATAGTTTTTTGATATTGAAATTTTCTTCATTACTTTTCCATTTTTCTATCGCAGTTTTTAAATCAGGACTAACTTTATATAACTTCAACAACTCCTTTTCTACTGCTTCTGGTATTGAAAAAACTTCTAATGATGATATCTTATTGTCCCATAGTTGTTCAAAATATCTATGTTGCTCATTTATTTCTTCAAACGAATCTTTCCATGTCGTTAAGACTATAATGCTTTCATGATTCACTTTTAATCCGCTAAATGTTTCATTAAGGGACCCCATAAAGTAGATACCATCTTGCTTATCAAAAAGAAATCCAAACTTCTCATGGTAGATTCCTCCTTTTGGCATATAGGCTATCTTTATAATTAATCTTCCACTTGCAATAAGATTTGTAATGATATCTAACTTTAATAATTTTTCTTGACCTGAAAGTTTTTCATGAATAAGATCGGATAATCTTTCTTCTACAAATGATTTTTGAAGTTCTAATCCTTTTTTGATAATCTTCATGTCCTCGTAACTTAATTGAACAGAAGTAACAATCTTAATTGAACCACCATTATGTATAAATGGTATTAAACCATCAGCTAAAGTTGACAACGAAGATAAAGAGAAATAGCCCGTTCCCCTCTCGTATGTTAGCGCCTCTTTTAAAGCAGGGCCCAAAAAAATATCGGCAATATTATTGTCATTACTTCTATATATTCTTTTAAAATTAAGATCTCTCAAGGTCATAATAAAATGTTCTCCATCAATCGATAAAAATTCCACTTGGGTTTTTAACTGTAATTTTTTTATTATTGAATGATGGATTAATACTTTGATATAACACTAAAAGATTTTGAGCTTCTTCTTTTGTTAACGTTACTCCTTTTCCTGTGCGCGTTTTATCTGTATTCCAATAACGAACATCAAAGCATTGATCATTATTACCCCAGCGCACTATATTAAGTTCTAATATCCAACCTTTGTTCTCATTAGGGCACAATCTTTCTAATTCACAGCACAATAAACATTTCACACGCCCATTTTGGTAACCTACTGCCTTAGTATTATAAATCTTATCTATACTATCAATATTGCGCTTTAAAGCATATGCTAATTTCTCTAATTCTATTGAAGTTAACGTTACACCTTTGCCGCATCTTTCGTGCTCACTGTTCCAAGGTCTAATATCATATTTAGGGGCGTAATCATTCCATTTAACTATATTTAACTCTTTAGGCCATGTACCATTTCCAACTGATAATTCTCCGATTTGTTTGACTATTGTATAAGTTATATTTGCCATTTTACGCCCTCCTAATTTTAATTATCTTTTACGCAAAGCAGCACTTACTTTTTAATAACTTTATCTGCAACCATTTACTATCACAAAAAGAGTGAGCAAAACATCGATGGAAACTATTCTAAAACAAAATCCTTGCTGTTACTTAAAACAATTGGGCGCTAACATTTTCCAATCGCCTCTTACTGATCGCCAAATAATCGGCATTATTGTCAATCCCAATGAAATTGCGTTTTAGTATTTTTGCAGCTACACCGGTTGTTCCGGAACCGCAAAAAGGATCTAAAATCACATTTCCTTCTTTTGTGGATGCTTCAATAATTCGCTGTAATAAATATAATGGTTTCTGTGTCGGATGTTTCCCATATTTTTTTTCAGAAAAAGGTGTTAGTGCTCCTGTCCAAACATCCTTCATCTGCTTGCCACCATTTTGCTGTTTCATTAACTCATAGTTAAATAAATGACGCACTTTCTTTTCGCCTTTTTGTGCCCACAAAATGGTTTCTGTAGAATGTGTAAAGCAACGGCAGGCTAAATTTGGCGGCGGATTTGTTTTCTGCCATGTGATATTATTGATGATTTTATAACCTTCCTGTTCCAGCGCAACACCAATAGAATAAATATTATGCAGAGTCCCGGAAATCCAAATGGTTCCATTGGATTTCAAGATTCGTCTGCATAACTTAATCCAACGACGATTGAATTTTTGTTTATCTTCTACGCTGGTTACAGCATTTCCATTAATTTTATCCCAATTACCTTTATTAACAGAAACCATACGCCCGCCCTGACAGGTAAAACCATCATTGCTTAAAAAATAAGGCGGATCAGCGAAAATCATATCTACGGAATCTGTTTTTATTTTTTTCAGATTTTCAAAGCAGTCGCCAAAAATCAATATCGATTCTTCTGTTTTATAAAAAGTTTCTGCTTTATTCTTGAAAATGTTTTCCATACATGCCTCAAACAAATAGCTTTTTCATAATATCCATTTCCATATCCTGAATATTATAAATCGTGTCTAATACATCAAAAGTTTCCTGTAAATTATTGCGCGCAGAGTTCCAGCCTTTACCGTCTGTAAACCAAACGAATGTTACGCCAGGAATCGTTGCAACCTCCTGTGCAATTTGCTTATAACTGCGTGCGGTTTCATTTAGCTTTGAACCGCCACTGCCATAAAAATTCGTTTCTATCACATAAATTTGGTTTTTGGTTTTTACCACGTAATCAAACCGTTTTTCCATACGTCCCTGATTGGAAATTGCCGAAAGGTCAATATTCCATCTTTTTGTTATTTCATGGATGTACATTTCCTTGAAATAATTTTTGTTTTTTTCAAATCCGGCCTTCTTAATAAATTTTTCTACAACATTTTCCATTAAGTGACCGCCACGGTTTTTTCTTCCATTAGAATCCAAACCGGTTTCCACACCGGTAACATAATCAACCAAACTACCCAAAATATGGTTTTCCAATAAATCAAACAAACCGGTTTTGCACATAAACATTTTATATTCATCTACGCTATAGTTTGCCTTTTTAAATGAAAAAAGATATGCACCATCTTCATCTAATGCAGCAATTTCATTTGCACGAACTGCCAATAAAATCGGAATGCACTTTAATGTTTCAGGATAACGGGATAAAAGTTTTTCAAAATCCGATTCAATGTTGTGAGAGCCAATCAAAGAATTTAAAATGTTAAGTTCCACTTTAATTTCATTCACATTGCAGTAAACTTTTTCAAAATCAATATAGTAACCGTAATCAGCTATGCTGTTGCGAAACGTGGAAAGCCAATTGGTAAAATTTCGTTTCATTATTAATCCCTCGTTTCATTCATACTCACTTCGAATAATAACTTCTTTTCCGGTTCTTTTATTGACATCACTGTTAATGAGGCGCTTTACATCAACCTCCTCAATACGGAAACCCTGATATAATTCTTTAACCAAAGGTACGTTATGGTTTGATAACATAACTTTCACACCTTTATCTGCCAACTTTCGGAATAAAACAGCCAATCTTTCGTGGTCTTTCATTGTAAATCCATCTGAAGTATAATCCGTAAAATTTGCGGTTACAGAAATCGGAACATATGGACTATCAAAATAAACAAAGTCTCCAGCGCGAACTCTAGAACAGATTCTTTCAAAATCCATGCAATTGATATTTACTTTATTTTTCCGCAAAAATTCACCAATATGTCGCAAGTTATCTTCATCAAAAGAATGTCCTCCTGTTTTATTATTATAAGGAACGTTAAACAGACCTTTTCTGTTTACACGATATAATCCATTAAAACAATGTTTATTCATCCAGATCATTAGGCCGGCGCATTCCTCGTCTAATTCGTTTGCACTGATTTTTTTATTATATTGTTCGCGGATCATGTAGTAACGCTCTTTATCACAAGATACAGAATCTAATTCGCGAATTACCGACATTACTGTTTCAATATTTACTTGCAGTTGATTATATACGTTAATCAATTGTTCATTACTGTCATTGATAGTCGCTTTTTTAGGAGCCAACGCCAATAACAACGCACCGCCGCCTACAAACGGCTCATAATAACGATTGTATTGTTTGGGTACTCTATCCAAAAGTTTATCAACTAATTGACCTTTGCCGCCTGCCCACTTAACAAACGGCGTCATCTGAAATGTTGTTACCATGTTGTTACTCCAGTAATTATTAATTTCGCAAGTTCGTTTTTTGATTGTACTTAATCTATTTTAGATCACAACATGGAAATGATCAAATCGTAAAATTAAGATGGAATTATTATTAGGGTTCCGTAACAATTTTATTTATCTCTTTGTCGCGGTTTTTCCGTTCTTCTTTTGTCAGCCTCATTTCTTCCCCTCCAGTTAACACGATGCGCTTTGGTTTTTGTCTTACTATGTATCCCTGCTAATACTATTATAGTAAACTTAACGAAAAATATGGTCGTTTCCCAGGCGACAAAACAGTCTGCCCCCTTCCCCCTGCTTAAATTATACAAAATTTTACTGTCCGTTTGTACGGACTTGCAGATGCGCTGAAAGCCGCACTCTGTGCAGGTTTTAGAAATAGAACTTTTTTTCTTCGTAAAAATACTATAAAGAAACTCCCGGCTTCTGAGTGCCGGGAGTATTACCTTACCGTCTATCCATTCATTTTGGGCTTATCACCACGTGAGGCGAACCCAATAGCTTCCAGCTTTTCAACAATCTCTTGCATTATCTTTCTTGTGTCTTTTACGCCAAAATGCAACTTTATCGTCAATATATTCATTCCTCAATCTGCTCATCAGTACAAATTCCAAGTTCTCTGCCAATTCGAGTAACGTGAAAACGACGCTTCTGTTCTTCAGGAGAAATTCGCTTAAACCAGTACCTTGCTTTATCCAAATTTATTTTATCTTCTATGGTTTCACACACATCAAAAGTACCATTCATGTAATATAAAACCAGTTCCCATTGGGAATCAAAATACCCGTGTTCCGCAGATTTGGTATACCATTCAAGCGCTTTTTCCTCATTTTTGGGAATATCCGGAGATCCATAATCCGGACCTATATGACAAAAAAATCCCATTTCGTGTTCAGCAGCTGCACAGCCATTATCTGCCGCTTCATAAATAATCTTATTAGCAGCATTATCAAGTCGCTTTTCTTCTTCCGTATACTTCTCCCGTTCCCATGATTTGTGATGTATAAGGTTTTGATATAACATAGCCAGTTCATATTTT
>JAEEGL014650337.1_pt1 | contig 19752 bp, 14 predicted proteins | sample 9134231 | NCBI WGS metagenome assembly JAEEGL01 (sample SAMN16246548, study PRJNA631951) | gut metagenome | biome: gut microbiome; feature: rumen; material: fiber-attached | host: Bos | place: Iran: Karaj | collected 2018-10 | reverse complement strand
TCATTGTTCTTTATACATCTTATATATATAATAATGTGGGCAGGGGCCGTGGCCTCTGCGGCCACATTATCACATACGTTAGGGTCTTAACTTACTTTCTACCTCACGAAGTTACTTTACGGTTACGTAGAACTTGCGAGTCGTCTGGAGTCCTTGGTAGTCGAGGCCAGAGAAGGCGAGCTCGTAGGTGTAGCCCGACTTGAAGCCCTGGACATTGATGCGGGTGATGTCGCCGTTGAAGACAACGTTCAGCATGTCGTTAGCCTCGTTGATGGCCTTCACTTCTGCCTGGCATGCCTGGATGTCGGAGAAGTTGCCAGTCTCATCCTGAGCACTTACGCCGCCCTTGAAGACATTCGTACAAGCCACGTGCTTCTTGACAGCGGGAGAAATGATTTCGCCAACAAGGTTCGTCACGATGAACTGTGTAGAGGATTCGATCTCAGAGGGAACGCTCTGTGCCTGGCTGAGCAGGTGAGCACCCTTGGTCTCGTTGGCAATAATCATGGGCTGCATACGATAGTTGGCAGAGTTCACGAAGTTTACGACGCGAGTGTTGAGTGCGTCAAGCATGTTCTGCATAGCGCCCGTAACGTTGTCCACCTTCTTTTCATAGGCTCTGATGTCATTCAGCAAGCCCTTCACGTCAGCGAACAGCTTACGCAGGTCTCCGTACGTGTCGTTTACGTCGTCCTTGAGGTCATCGATAGCATCAAATACAGGCTTCATGTAAGGATAGAGGTCAATGTCGTTACTGTTGAACGCGAGGACGAGCTTGCCATCCTTCATCTTGGCATTACCAGGAATCATACCCAGCACGTTGCCCTTATCGTCATAGACATACAGATAACCATCGTCACCCTTCTTCAAAGAGCCTGCAGGCATTTCGATTGTCATGTTGATGGTGTAGTCCTTCAAGCTCTCGTCAGGAGCGACGAAGTCAACGTCTTCAATCTTAGTATTGTCAATAATCTTCTCAACCTTACCAATCCATGTCTCAATAAAGTTCTTGGCAGACTTGCCCAGTTTGTTAATGAGATCCCATGCATCTTCGTATCCGGGAATGGTCTGATAGTTGAAATCGTTGAATGAAGCATAGCCGAAGCGTGAACGCAGGGGCACGATGGCCAGACCGTACTGCGAGTAAACGCTGCGAGTGTCGCCGATGAGGTCGTCGTTCCAGCTTGCGCGCAGGGCGTATGCATCGGTGATACCGCTCAGGTTGTCGAGGATGCTCACTGCCACGTCAGAAACGTTCAGCACGTAGCTATTGCTGTAGTGAACGCCATCCTTATCTACAGTAACCTTGGCGCCCTCGGCCTTCTTCATCAGCTGCTTAATGGCACTTTCAATACCATCGGTGTGGATGGTGGCAGCCTCAGCATCGTCCTTAGCGATGGAAACCTTAGCCTCGTAGAAACCGTTCTTAGCCTCGCCAGTGGTCTTTGCACGGGTGTAACCGAAGTCAATCTTGTGCTGAGAGGGCTGGAGGTCGCTGAGCACAGCAGGAGCTGCCTCATCGAGGCTGTTAACGAGGTCGAATGTGGTGCCGGTGAAGTCGGCCTTGGTGGGATTAACCGTTACATAGAGTGTACCGAGGTCGATGGAGTCGCCGTTCTCGTCGGATGTGTTGGCAAGGATATTACCCTCGCTGCCACCATACTTAAAGAGGTCGCCGTCGGAGAGGCCAAGCAGATTCCAATCCTTCTCGGTCAGAGCGTACTTATCAGCAGCAGCCTTTCTTGTGGCAGCATAGAAACCACTTCCTGCCTTTGAGGGGAAGTTTGCGGTAGTGCTCAGCTCCAGAACGCCGTAGTAGCCGATGAGGGCGTTGTTGCGGATGTCAGCGGGGAGGTTGAAGGTACCGAATACGGGGTTGATGGCAGCGTTCAGCTCGATGCTGGTAACGAGAGCCTTCTGAGACTGCTCAACCTTATCCAGACGGCTTACGATATCGGCTATCTTATTGTTGATGGCCTTGATGCTGTCCTCGTTAGCCTTCACACGCTTCTCCAGCGTATCAATCTTGGCATTCAAGGTGCTGTCACCTGCCTGATAAAGACTATCCAGTGTCTCAATATTCTGATCCAGGATGTTCACAATGCTATCGGCGAGGACGCTATCACGTTCCTCCAGGGCAGCGATAACGTCGTCGTAGTTCTTCCCTGCGTTGATCACAAGATTCTGGATGTCGTTTGCCAAACGGCTCAGTGTGTCGATACGATAGTTGGTGTTAGCGCTGTCAGCCTTTTCCTTAGCCTCAAGAGCCTTAATCCAAGCACTGTCATTCTTAGCACGCTCCAGAGCTTCAGCAGCCTGCAACTCTACGCGGAACAGACGGCTGTCCAAGTTTGCATAGAGTTTCGTCAATTCAAGTACATTCTGCTGGATGCCGTTAATAACGTTCTGGATTTCAGAAATGGTATTATATACCAAATCGATGCGACCATCTAATTTGTCAACCATCTTCTTCAGCCACTCGATGTTATCCTCAGCTGCCTTCAAACGACCAATAGCAAGAGCCAAGTCGGTCTGAACTTTTGTGACAGTCGTTGTCAAATCCTTAACTGCTTTCTTCAAAGAATCAATATCATTTGCATTATCCTTGATTCTCTGGTCGTGTGCAACAAGTGTGCTATCGATACGCTTAACATCGCTCTGCAATGCCTCAATGGCCTTGTTGATAGCCTTGTCAGCCTCCTCTAAAAGGATGATACGAGTGCGGTTCTCACTTATCGAATCCCACATCACCTTTATCACATCACGGTACTTCGCAATCGAATCATAGAGATGAGTTGTGGAGTCCGCCATCAAATTCACGTAATCCTTCAATTCATTGAATTTCAAAGTATCAACCTTTGAATTAAGCTGAATTTGCAAGGTGTCAGCCAAAGAATCAATCCGGTCATTCAAACGCTTGTGTTCGAGACTACATTTTTCTTGGCAGTCTTTAGTCACCTGCGCAAGACTGTCGATTCTCCTCTTACATGTCTCGCTGCAGTTTTGCAACAAATCACGAAGTGTAGCATCCTGAATAGCCTGTTCGATATGGAACTGGCTCATGATGTCATCTTCGTAGTCTTTACAGGAATTCAACGTTCCCATGCCTATGAGGACCATGGCCGACATAAGCAGATAAAGAAAACTTTTTCTCATGATTAAAATTTAGTTATTAAAAAAATTAATTAAAAAGTTATTTATTTCAACGCATTTTAAGTCCACAAAATCTATGCAAAGGTAACTAAAATCTTTATAATACACGCATACGCAAGTGATTTGTTTCAGTATTTTAACACTTTTTCACACTTCGAGGCTTGTTTGTATATTTTAGACGCAAGTTCATTAGCTTTTTCGGAGCGAAACAAACAAGCTGGATGGACAAGCGACGCATGAACCTATCAGGCTTCACGGTACAGCGTCACCAGGCTTTCTTTTACCGTAACGCTGAAGATACTCGTCAACCGAAGTCGATTCGAAGCGGAGGAAGGTTGCACGCACCGTCTTCACCGTACCGAAGCCCACGTCCATGCACTCCGTGGGGGTCGTGATTTGGCCCGCCTGTATGCGACGCTTCAATTCAGCCATCCTATAGCTGTTGATGAAGTCGTGAAGGTTGTTATAGCCCTGACTTCGAACGCTCTGGAGCAGGAGCTGGCGGTTGATGCCAACCTCGCGGCAAAGCGCGTCGCGGTTGAACGTAGGGTCGCTCCATACCTCGACGTGCTCCTGCATCCAAAACTCCACCCGCTGGAAACGTTGTCGGTTGGCCTCGTTGAAGTCGTGTTCCGACTTCTTCAGTTCCTCGTCAGTAGGAGCTTCCTTCACCTCCGTGATAACCGGCTTAGGCAACTCCAGCGCCATGGTTTCGAGGACGCGCAAGCATAGATAGGCATTGAGCAGGGTGAAGATGACGATGTAGGCCATCATCAAGTAAATCTTGTAGTTGAACGTGATGACAAGGAAGAAGAGCGCACTTAGGCCGAGCAACGTGCTGTAGGCTATCAGATAGCGCGGGAAACTGACATGGGCAAGGCGTCGGGGCAGACGGAATATGTTGATAATGTAATAGAAACTGGTAAAGAGCATACCCATGCGAATGATGAGGTCGCTGCTGAACAGATTGTCGCGCAAGTCGGAGAACGACTCAATCACAACAGCCCGACTGCCCAGAAGGTAGCCAACGAGGTAAAAGCCAATGAAGATGATAGCCGGCAGGGCATAGCTCCACATGCGCCCCCACTGCAAATAGCCCGGCATGGGGATGGAAAGCGGATAGATACTCTGGAGATAGGAAACGACAAGCAAAGTGATGAGCATGGCAGGATGGAACACGCCCGCATGAGCCTCCTCGGTGGAGGCGTATGGAGAGAGGACGAAGGAGGCAAAAGCAAAAATGCCCATAATCCACGCCATGGCCAGATACTTCACCTGATGACGCGCCAAGAGGGACATGACGACACACAGCACGAGATGAATCATGCCGCAACTAAGGATGATGTCGAAATATACCAAATGCGCATTCATGAGGACAAAGTTAGGCAAAAAATTTCAGTTACCCAAATTTTATTGAAAGTAGTTGAAAAGAGAAAAAAAGAAAGGAGTTAGAAGAAGTTTAGAAGGAGATAGAAGGAGTTTAGAAGAAAAAAGGCATCAAAAAAAAAGGCAATTTTACCGATGAAATGGGCGATTTTTGACAAAAGACAAGAAGCAGCAGGCAGAAAGACGAAAAACATAGTATGTAAAGAAATTTTACCGCGCAAAAAAGGTTAAGTTAACTTCACCCCTTAAGTTAACTTAACTTAAGGGGTGAAGGTATAAGAGCCTTTTGGGACACTTCTGTAAGACGTTGTATCATAGACGATTATGGGGTATTTTAAGAAGATTGACAAACAACCGCAAAAGTGTAAGGATTTTTCGCAAAACAACGATACCTCTTATAAAAAATATGCGTACGCGCGCGAAACGTTCCCGAAGTCCTATCGAAAAGCAAGCAAAAAACAGGCTCAAAAAAAATTTTCAAAATTCGGAAAAATAAATTTTGATTTATGAACCTAAATTGATTTTTTTTTGTACCTTTACGGCCAAAACGCGCGAATCATGTCATATTGTGCCAAAATGAGTTATAACTACCACACTCCCGTGATGCTCCAAGAAGCCTTGGAAGGGCTTTCTATTAAGCAAAACGGAACGTATGCCGACCTCACATTCGGCGGCGGTGGACACAGTCGTGCCATACTCGAACGGTTATCGGCCAAGGGCCACCTCTACGGATTCGACCAAGACCTGGATGCAATGGCCAGTGCACCCAAGGACGACAGGTTCACATTCGTGAGGAGCAACTTCCGATACCTTCGCAACTGGATGCGCTACTACGAAGTGGAGGGATTGGACGGCATATTGGCAGACTTGGGCGTGAGCAGTCACCATCTCGACGAAGCCGACCGAGGATTCAGCTTCCGTTTCGACGCCCCCTTAGACATGCGCATGAATCAAAAGGCACGCCTGACGGCACGCGAAGTGGTGAACACTTATACGGAGGAGCAGTTGACCAACATCCTGCGGCTGTACGGCGAACTGAGGGAAGGGAAAAGGATGGCTGCGGCCATAGTCAAGGCACGCGAGAAGGCACCCATCGAAACAACGGGGCAACTGGCAGAGACGTTGAACGCCGTCCTGAACCGACAGCACGAGAAGAAAGACCTTGCCCGTGTGTTCCAGGCCCTGCGCATCGAAGTCAACGGAGAAATGGTGGCCCTGAGCCAGATGCTGGAAGCTGCAACCGAGATGTTGCGCCCAGGCGGGCGTTTGGTGGTGCTGACGTATCATTCATTAGAGGACCGCATGGTGAAGAACATGATGCGAAGCGGCAATCTGGAGGGACGCGTCGAACAAGATGTGTATGGACAGGTGCTCACCCCCCTGCGCATGATTGGGAAGGTGATGACACCAAGCGAGGAAGAACAAAACGGAAACCCACGGAGCCGAAGCGCAAAGCTACGAGTGGGGGAAAAGATTGAGGGGATTGAGAATTGAGAATTGAGGATTGAGAATTGAAACAACGAATTTGACGAATTTAACGAATTGGAATTACGGCGTAGCCCAATTATGCATTATGCATTATGCATTATGAATTATGCATTTTTTAAGCAAAATTGTCCAATTGTAAATTGTCCAATTGTCAAATAAATCGGATTGTAAATTAGAATTATGGCGGAAAAGAAAGACAACATAAAGAAAGAGAGTTTGCGGCGACGCCTGTTGGCTTCGCTGTTCACAGAGGGCGAATCGGAATCCGGAGAGGGCAAGAACCTAAAGGACGTGGTCAAGGGGATGAACATCGATGGACGATGGTTCTTCCGACAGATACCCGTGCTGTTGCTCATACTGTTTGGCATCCTGCTCATGGTGACCAACCGCTATCAGGCCCAGCAGGAGATTATCGAGAAAGAAAAGCTGCAGTCGGAGGTGGAAGACTGGCGTTTCAAAGCGCTTACACGCTTCAGCGAGCTGACGACAAAGACACGACAAAGCCAAATCGAACTGCGACTGAAAGAACTGGGCGACAGTCTGCTGACAGCCCCCAAAGAACCACCCTTCACCATCAACCCCAACGAATAAAAACACAACAGACACATGGCTACGACAGACAACAAAAAAGCTATCAAGAGATTCCGCATGATCATGCTGGTCATCGGTCTGGTGTCATTGGGTATTCTGGGGACGGCCCTGAACACAATGCTTTTCCGTGCCGACTACTGGCGGCAAGTGAGCCAGCGCTTCGTTTCGGACAGCATCAGTGTGCCCGCCATGCGCGGCAAGATTCTTTCTGCCGACGGCAAGGTGATGGTGGCTTCGCTGCCCAAGTATCGCCTGTTCATGGACTACATCGTCATCGACCGCGACAGCGTAGCCCGCGAAAAAGCACAGCTATGGCGCGACTCGATGGTAGCATACATGGCCGACAGCATTGCTGAAGGACTGCACCGCATATTCCCCGAAGAGTCGAAAGAGACTTTCCGCAAGCGCTTCCTTGAAGGCCGTCAGAAGAGGTCTCATGCCTGGAACCTCTACCCCTCGCACTTGGTGTCGTACATCCAGTACAAGCAGGTGAAGGAACTGCCCCTGCTGCGCGAATCTCCCCTGCGCGGCGGCTTCAACCCCGAGAAAATCATGTTGCGCATCAAGCCCTACGGTTCGCTGGCCAGCCGTACACTGGGCGACGTGAAGGACCTGAAAGAAGAAGGACGGTCGAAGCACGACTCGATACATGGGACAAGCGGACTGGAATGGTGCTACGACACCATCCTCTGCGGTCACCCCGGCATCACACACCGTTCGAAGGTGCGCGACCGTATGGTCAACTTCTACGACCGGCAGCCCGAGGACGGATGCGACATCGTGACCACCATCGACGCCAACATGCAGGACATTGCCGAGAAAGCCATTGTCAACAAACTGCGCGAAATAGGTGCAGAGAAGGGCGTGGTCATTCTGATGGAAGTGAAGACGGGCGACATCAAGGCCATGGTCAGCATGACACGCTACAAGGACGAACGGACGGGCGAAACACGCTACTACGAGGCACAGAACGACGCCATCAATGCACTATGGGAACCCGGTTCGACGTTCAAGACCGGCAGCATCATGGTGGCATTGGAGGACGGAAAGATTACGCCAGAGACCACGGTTGACGGCAACGGCGGTATATACATGATGCACGGACGGCCCATGAAGGACCACAACTGGCACAAGGGCGGATACGGCACACTGACCGTTTCGCAGGTGCTGGAGCAGAGTTCCAACATTGGCGTAAGCCGCATCATCGACGACCTGTATCACGACTGTCCCGAAAAATACGTACAGGGATTGTACAACCTGGGTGTGGGCATACCCCTCGGCCTCGACATGGGTGCAAACCCCATCGTCAGGATGCCGAACACCGACAAAATCAAGGGCAACTGGTCGAAGACGGCCCTGGCCTGGATGAGTATCGGATACGAAACCATGATACCCCCCATCAGCACCGTGGCCTTCTACAACGCCATCGCCAACAACGGGCGATTCGTCAGACCCCGCTTCGTCAAGGCCGTGATGAAGAACGGACAGGTGATAGAGGAAAAACCGGTTGTGGTCATCAAGGAACACATCTGCTCGCCCCACACGTTGCGCGACATTCGCATGATTCTCGAAAAAGTGGTCAGCGAAGGATTGGGCCGCAAGGCAGGAAACAAACGCTTCAAGGTGAGCGGAAAGACGGGCACGGCGCAGGTGGCAGAGAACGGCAGCTATGCCAGCCATGCCTACATGGTCAGCTTCTGCGGCTATTTCCCCAGCGATGATCCGAAGTATTCGTGCATCGTGTGCATCCGAAAGAAAGGATTGCCGGCATCGGGTGGCGGACAGTGCGGTCCCGTGTTCAGCGAAATAAGCCAGTTGGTAATGAACCAGGGCGTTTACCGCGACCCACGCGAGGTGGCCGACTCGACCAGTGTATTCACTCCGACCCTCTGTCGCGAACAGACGGAAGTGGTGCCCGACGTGGTGCCCGACGTGGAAGGGATGGGGGCACGCGACGCCATCCGCGCCCTGGGACAAGCCGGGCTGAAAGTGAAGGTTCACGGAACTGGCGTCGTCGTCAGCCAGAGCATCGCCCCTGGCACCAAAGAAGTCAAAGGAAAGACGATAACGATCTCACTGAAGTGAGGATTGAAGATTGAGAATTGAGGATTGAGGATTGAGGATTGAGGATTGAGAATTGAAACAACGAATTATACGAATTAAACGAATTGACATTACAGCGTAGCTCAATTATGCATTATGCATTATGAATTATGCATTGAAATATTACATCATGACAGTAAAGCAACTTATAGAAAACACAAAGCCACTGAAGGTTGTCGGCAGTGACAACATCGAGGTGAAAGGCATCGAGATAGACTCAAGGAAAGTGATGCCGGGCTGTGCCTTCATCGCCATGCGAGGCACACAGACGGACGGACACCAGTACATACCCAAGGCTCTGGAACTGGGTGCAACGTGTATCGTGTGCGAGACATTGCCCGAAACACTTCAGGAAGGTGTCACCTACGTGCAATATGACGACACGGAAGCCATAGCCGGACCGCTGGCCACACACTACTACGGCGACCCGACGAAACGCATGAAGCTCATTGGCGTGACCGGCACCAACGGAAAGACCACCATCGCCACCCTACTCTACAAGATGTTCCGCCACTTCGGCTGCAAAGTAGGGCTGTGCAGCACGGTGTGCAACTACATCGACGACAAGGCCGTGCCGACAGAGTGCACCACGCCCGACCCCATTACACTGAACCGACTGCTCGGACAGATGGCCGACGAAGGTTGCGACTATGCCTTCATGGAAGTCAGCAGCCACTCCGTGGTACAGCACCGCATCGGAGGACTGACCTTTGCAGGAGGGCTGTTCACCAATCTGACACGCGACCACTTGGACTACCACAAGACATTCGAGGCCTATCGCGATGCCAAGAAGGGATTCTTCGACATGCTGCCGAAAGGCAGTTTTGCCATCATCAATGCGGACGACAAGAACGGCATGTTCATGGTGCAGAACACACAAGCCGAGGTGAAGACATACGCCCTGCGGACAACAGCCGACTTCAAGGCACGCATCCTGGAAGAGAGTTTCGAGGGCATGAACCTGAACATAGACGGACGCGAAGTCTTTGTCCAGTTTGTGGGACGCTTCAACGTGAGCAACCTGCTGGCAGTCTATGGGGCAGCCATCATGCTGGGACATGGAGCAGAGGAAGTGCTCATTGCCCTGAGCACCATGAAGCCTGTGAACGGACGCTTCGAGGCCATCCGCAGTCGCGAAGGCGTGACGGCCATCGTCGATTATGCGCATACGCCCGATGCCCTCGTGAACGTGCTGACGACCATCAACGAAGTGCTGCAAGGCCGCGGCCAGTGCTGGACGGTGTGCGGCGCAGGCGGCAACCGCGACAAGGGAAAGCGTCCGCTGATGGCCCAGGAAGCCGTAAGGCACAGCGACCGCGTAATCATCACCAGCGACAACCCTCGCAACGAAGACCCGCAGGACATCATCAACGACATGCTGGCCGGTCTGACGGACGAGGAACGACGCACGGTGCTAAGCATCGTTGACCGCCGCGAAGCCATCCGCACAGCTTGCATGATGGCCCGTCCGGGCGACGTCATCCTCGTGGCGGGAAAGGGACACGAAGACTACCAAATCATCAAGGGCGTGAAGCACCACTTCGACGACCACGAGGTCATCCGCGAATGCTTTGGAATTGACATTTGATAATTCATAATTCTCAATTCATAATTCGTAATTCATAATTCATAATTGATTTTCGTAACCTATGCTATATTATTTGTTTAGATACCTCGGTCAATTTGGCATCTCCGGTGCGCACCTCTGGAGCTACATATCCTTCCGTGCCATACTGACACTTGTGTTATCTCTCGTCATCTCCATCTGGTTTGGCGAATACTTCATCAAATGGATGAAACGCCACAACGCCAGCGAAGCCCAGCGCGACGCAAGCATCGACCCCTACGGAGTGGAAAAGAAAGGCGTGCCCACAATGGGCGGCCTCATCATCATACTGGCCACCGTCGTGCCCTGCCTGCTGCTGGGACGTTTGCGCAACATCTACATGATTTTGATGATTGCCACCACCCTGTGGCTCGGAGCACTCGGTTTCATCGACGACTATATCAAACTGAAAATCAACAAAGACGGACTGCGCCCCATACTGAAACTCGCAGGACAAGCCGTCCTGGGCCTTGGGATTGGACTGACACTGTGGCTCAGTCCGGATGCCGTCATTCGTGAGAATGTTCAAATAACCAACGAGAACGGTACACAGATTGTCTATAAGAGCGAACCCGTGAAGAGCACCATCACCACCATACCTTTCGTAAAGAACAACAACCTGAGCTATAGCGAGCTATTTCGTGGCTTAGGAAAACGACGCACAGCCGCCGGATGGATATTGTTCGTCATCGTCACTACGTTTGTGGTGATGGCTGTCAGCAACGGGTCGAACATGAACGACGGCATGGACGGCATGTGTGCAGGAAACTCGGCCATCATTGTCTTTGCCTTGGCCATCCTGGCCTATACGAGTAGCCATATCGGCATGGCCTCGTACTTGAATATCATGTATGTACCAGGCAGCGAGGAACTGGTCATCTTCCTCATGGCATTCATGGGAGGACTGATAGGCTTCCTCTGGTACAATGCCTATCCGGCCCAAGTGTTCATGGGCGATACGGGCAGTCTGGCCATCGGCGGCATCATCGCCGTCACGTGTGTCATCATCCACAAAGAGCTTCTCCTCCCACTGCTTTGCTTCATCTTCCTGTGCGAAAGCGTCAGCGTGTTATTGCAGACGAACTATGCAAAAATGGGAAACAAGCGCGGAAAGAAATGGAGAGTGTTCAAACGGGCACCCATCCACGATGCTTTCCGCATCAAGCCTGGACAACTGGCCGACGACCTGGAAATCATCTTCAACTGGCCCAAAGGTTGTTGGTTGGAGTCGAAGATTACGACACGATTCTGGATAATCAGTATCATCACATCGGCGTTGGCCATCATCACGCTGAAGATTAGGTAGTGACTGATTTAGAGATTAGGGATTAGAGATTAGGGATTTGGCTGGATTAGAGATTAGGGATTAGAGATTAGATAAAAAATATGAAGATAGCCATATTAGGTGCTGCAGAAAGCGGAATCGGGACTGCCATCCTTGCACAAAAACAGGGATGGGATGTTTTCGTCAGTGACATGGGCACCATCAAGGAGAAATACAAGCAGATGCTCGTAGAACACCATATCGACTACGAGGAAGGAGGACACACCGAAGAACGTATCCTCAGTTCAGGCATAGTAGTGAAGAGCCCGGGCATACCCGAAACTGCCCCCATGGTGCAACGGCTCATCCAACAAGGTACGCCCATACTTTCGGAACTGGAGTTTGCCCATCAGTACAGCCACGGGAAGACCATCTGTATTACAGGTTCCAATGGAAAGACCACGACTACGAGCCTCATCTACTACATCATGAAACGCTGGGGCGCAGATGTGGGGCTTGCCGGCAACATTGGACGTTCGTATGCCTTGCAGGTGGCCGAAGGCGACCACGATTGGTATGTTCTGGAAATCAGTTCTTTCCAATTAGACAACATGTTCCAGTTCCGTGCCGATGTTTCCGTATTGATGAACATCACGCCAGACCATCTCGACCGCTACGAGTTTGAGATGCAGAACTACACGGACTCGAAGATGCGCATCATACAGAACCAGACGCCAGACGACGCTTTCGTGTATTGGAAGCAGGACGAGCACATCGAAGAGGAACTGCGGAAACGCAGTGAAGGCTATGCTCCAAAGCCTACCCCCTCGTCGCTCCCTGCCCGTTCCGGCAATCCGACGTTGCTGCCCTTCGTGGACAGCGACTTTGAACGTCTGGGCCTGACCTTCTCGCAGATGGGGCAGCACAACAAACGCAACGCGCTGGCCGCCTACATGGCCACAAAGCACATAGGCGTGGACGAAGAACTGATACGCCAGTGCCTGAAAGAGTTCCCCGGCGTGGAGCATCGGCTGGAACGTGTGGAGGAAAAAGGTGGCGTGCTTTTCATCAACGACTCGAAAGCCACCAATGTCGATGCCTGCTATGTGGCCCTGCAAGCCATGAATCGCCCCACCATCCTTATCGTGGGTGGGAAGGACAAGGGCAACGACTACTCCGTGCTAAACGACATCATCAAGGAAAAATGCGCCGGGCTCGTGTATCTGGGTGCCGACAATGCAAAACTGCACCAGTCATTCGACCAGTTAGGACTACCCACAGCCGACACCCACAGCATGAAGGATTGCGTGGAAGCCTGCATCCGCATGGCCAAGCCTGGCGACTGTGTCCTTCTGAGCCCCTGCTGTGCCAGTTTCGACCTCTTCAAGAATATGGAAGACCGCGGCGAACAGTTTAAGGCGCTGATACGTGCGCATGAATAAACACATAGTAAAAGAAAACGAAGATGAAACTGTCTAACATCAATATCAACAAGGAAAGTTTCCTGCAAGGCGACGCCGTCGTGTGGATGATACTCCTGGCCCTTTGTATGATTTCCATCGTCGAGGTCTATAGTGCATCAAGCCGCATGACCTACGGCACCTCGACCCACTTCTGGACTCCCGTGGTGGAGCACGGCATATACATCATTTTAGGACTGTTTATCACATGGTTTATCCACAAGATGCCCTGCAAGAGCTTCAAGTACCTCAGCGTACTGGGGCTACTGTTGGCCTTCATACTGCTGTTTGCGGTGCTGTTCATGGGGCGCATCAATGGGGCCGCGCGTTGGATACGCATCTTTGGCATCACAATACAACCGTCCGAGATAGCAAAGATTACACTCGTAGGTACAGCAGCCATGTTGCTGGCAACCTTCCGCGACAAGGAAACAGGGGGTGCCTCAAAGCTGGCCTTCTACTGGGTGGCTGGCCTGACAGCTCTGGTTTGCGTGCTCATCGTCGGTGAAAACTTCTCCACGGCAGGCATCATCTTCATCGTCATGCTTGCCATGACCTGGTATGCCCAAGCTCCATCCAAATGGCTCTGGGGCATCATCGTCACCATAGTGCTCTTGGGTAGCATCGGATATTGCACAATGAAGTTCATACCCGAAAAGACAGCGGCACAAATCAGCGAACTGCCCATGCTGCATCGTTTCCACACATGGTCAAACCGCATCAAGGGCGGAAGCGACCTACCCGACAACCCAGCAGAGTACAACATTCACGACAACGTTCAGGTGACACACGCCCGGATAGCCGTAGCCACATGCAACGTCGTGGGCAAAGGACCAGGGCAGAGCGTACAGCGCGACTTCCTACCACATGCGGTCTCGGACTTCATCTATGCCATCATCATTGAGGAAACGGGTATCGAGGGGGGCGTATTGGTCATGTTCATGTACCTCCTGCTACTCTACCGCGCCATGCGCATAGCCGAACGATGCAGGAACCGATTCCCTGCCTACCTCGTCATGGGGCTTGCCCTGATGCTCGTGGTACAGGCAATGATCAACATGGCGGTCTCCGTGGGAGCCTTCCCCGTCACCGGACAGCCACTGCCACTGGTTTCGAAAGGCGGTACTTCCACCTTCATCACCTGTGCATACATCGGTATGATTCTCAGCGTAAGTCATACGGCTAAGAAAATAGAAGAACAAACAGAGCAAACACAAACAATATGAGTGAACTGAAAGTCGTCATAAGCGGAGGCGGCACAGGAGGACACATCTTCCCCGCCGTCAGCATTGCCAACGCCATCCGTGAATTAGAACCCGAGACAGAGATTCTCTTCATCGGGGCAGAAGGACGAATGGAGATGCAGCGTGTACCCGCTGCCGGTTACAAGATTGTCGGACTGCCTATCCGAGGCCTTATACGTCCCCTATGGAAACCTGCGAACATTGGTGTCCTCATTGACTTCCTGAAAAGCAAGCGCCTGGCCAAGAACACCCTGCGACAGTTCTGCCCCGACGTGGCGGTAGGCGTAGGCGGATATGCCAGCAGCGCCACCTTGAATGCAGCCTACGAACTGGGCGTTCCCTGCCTCATTCAGGAACAGAACAGCTACGCCGGGCTCACCAACAAGACGTTGGCAAAGAAGGCCGAGAAAATATGCGTGGCCTACGAGGGCATGGAACGATTCTTCCCCAAAGAACGTATCATCCTGGCTGGCAACCCCGTGCGACAGGGACTGCTCGACCCCAATTTGACAAAAACAGAGTCAACGGCCATCTTTGGCCTTGAGCCCGACCTCCCCACCATACTTATCGTAGGTGGCAGCTTAGGTGCCCGCACCATGAACGAAAGCGTGCTCGGTTCACTCGATAGCATACGCAACTCCAAAGTCCAGTTTATCTGGCAGACAGGCGGCTACTACTACAAGGAGATTCAGGAAGCCCTTTCCCGACAAGGCAAGCCCGAGAACCTCTACGTTACCGACTTCATTGCCCGGATGGACCAAGCCTACAAGGCCGCAGACCTCGTCATCTCACGTGCCGGAGCCAGCAGCATCAGCGAACTTTGCCTATTGGGCAAGCCCTCCATCCTGGTGCCCTCTCCCAACGTGGCCGAAGACCACCAGACATGCAATGCAATGGCGTTGGTCAAGAAGAACGCAGCCATCATGGTACGCGATGCCGAAGCCCGCGAACAGCTTATCCCGAAAGCCTTGCAACTTGTCACAGACAAGGAGCAACTGAAGTCCATTGGCGACAACGCCTACAAGATGGCATACAAGGATTCTGCCCGCATCATCGCTCAGGAAGTCATCAAACTGACAAGAGGAAGGAAGACTGAGGATTGAGAATTGAGAATTGAGAATTGAGAATTGATTGAGAATGGGAAAAACTTCGTTATAACGTAATAACGCAATCACGTCCTATCGGAAATTATGCATTATGAATTATGAATTGAGAATTATGAATTAAACAAATTGTTATGAACAAAATAAAAGCTGTATATTTCGTGGGCATAGGCGGCATCGGCATGAGTGCCATTGCCCGTTATTTCCTACATTGTGGCCTCACCGTTGGTGGTTACGACAGAACCCCCACCGAACTCACCAAGCGACTGATAGAGGAAGGAGCACACATCCATTACGAAGAGAACATCGGACTCATCCCGACCGAATGTCTCGACCCCGATTCGTGCCTCGTCATCTACACGCCGGCCATCCCTGCCGACCATTCCGAACTGCAGTATTTCCAGCGCAATGGCTTCGACCTCCAGAAGCGCGCCCAGGTGCTCGGCACGCTGACTTTGTCCATGAAGGGACTTTGCGTGGCTGGCACCCACGGCAAGACCACCACAAGTTCGATGGCTGCCCATCTGCTCCACCAGAGCCACGTGGACTGCAATGCCTTCCTCGGAGGTATCACCAAGAACTACGGCACAAACTACATCCTCAGTGCCAAGAGCGACTACGTTGTCATCGAAGCCGATGAATTCGACCGTTCGTTCCACTGGCTCAGCCCTTGGGCAACCGTCGTCACCAGCACCGATGCCGACCACCTCGACATCTATGGTTCTGAAGAAGCCTATCTCGACAGCTTCCGCCACTACACCAGCCTCATCCGTCCCGATGGCTATCTCATCGTGCACACCGGGCTGAAGCTGAAGCCCGACACACAAGCAGGGGTAACCACCTATACCTACAGCCGCGACGAAGGCGACTTCCATGCCGAGAACATCAAGATTGGCAACGGAGAAATACGTTTCGACCTCGTTTCCCCGTTAGGCAACATCCGCGACATCAACCTCGGCGTACCCGTTGCCGTCAACATCGAGAACGGCATTGCAGCTATGGCACTCGCCCAACTGGCAGGTGCCACAACCGAGGAAATCCAGCAGGGCATGGCTTCATTCAGCGGCGTTGACCGTCGTTTCGACTTCCATGTACGCACACCTGAAATGGTGTACATGAGCGACTATGCCCACCATCCCGAGGAAATCCGCCAAAGCATCCTGAGCATAAGGCAACTATACGAAGGCCGTCATGTGAAAGCCATTTTCCAACCTCATCTCTACAGCCGCACACGCGACTTCTACCGTGAGTTTGCCGATGCGCTGTCCCTGCTCGATGACGTTTGCATCGTCGATATCTACCCTGCCCGTGAGCAACCCATCCCCGGCATCACCAGCCAACTCATCTACGACCGCCTGCGCCCCGGCATAAAGAAGGAACTCATCCACAAGGAACAGATTCCCGATGTCGTCCGTCGCGGTGGTTTCGACGTCCTCATCACACTCGGTGCAGGCGACATCGACGACTATGCCGGGCAGATCACAGAGATACTGAATGGAAATTGAGAAAAAGCAAAGGAAATAGCCCTCAGCCAAAGCAAATCGTACATTGTATATTACTAAATTGTATATTACTAAATTGTAAATAAATTGTAAATTACTAAATTGTATATTACTAAATTGTAAATAAATTGTACATTGTAAATTGTCAAATTGTAAATTACTAAGATTGTAAATTGATTCTATGTTCAAGACGATACTGAAGACACTGCTATTGCTCGCGGCACTGGCGTATCTGGTGTTTGCCATCGTAAAGTTGAGTCACCCCACTGAAGACATGACGTGTACGGGCATGGAGCTGCAACTTGTCGATTCCAATGCCGTGAACCTCGTGGACAAGCCCTCCATCGAGAAGTTCCTAAGTCAGCAGAAAATCAGCCCAAAAGGCAAGAAACTGGCCGACATCGACATCCACGACATCGAACAGAAGCTCGCAGCCAATCCCTACATCGATTCCGTCACGTGCTACCACACCGCATCGGGCAAGCTGTGCATCCGCGTCCATCCCATGCACCCGATATGCCACGTCTATGCCGCTGACGGCGATGAGTTCTACGTCGATGACAACGGCAATGTCATGCCGGCAGGCGGACTGAACACCGACCTCACCATCGTCACGGGCAATGTCACTCGTCAGTACGCCACCACCCGACTGCTTCCGCTATGCCGTTTCCTCAACACGAACGACTACTGGAGCCATCAGACCGAACAAGTCAACATCGACTCAAAGGGCAATGTGGAAATCATACCACGTTTTGCCGAACAAAGGATTCTACTCGGCGAGCCCAAGAACTTCGCCGAAAAGCTGGAGCGCGTACGCCTGTTCTATGAAAAGGCCATGCCCAAGACGGGATGGAACAAATACAACACCATCAACGCCAGCTACCAAGGGCAACTGATATGCACGAAAGAGAAAAGATAAACATAAACAAAAAAAATATATAACTATGGGAGCAGACAAAGAGATCATCGTAGCGCTGGAGTTTGGCACAACTGCCATCCGGGGTATCGCCGGTAAGAGGAAGCCCGACGGAACCATCCAGATTCTCGGCATCGAGCAGGAGCGCACGACCGATGCCATCCAACGGGGCGTCATTTACAACATCGACAAGACCACACAGGCCATCACGAACATCGTGACACGCCTCAACGAACGACTCAACATCCACATCGTCAAGGCATACGTCGGAGTGAGCGGACAATCGCTTCACTCCACAGGCAACTTCATTTCGCGTGGATTGGAAACGAAGGTGAAAATCACACCCGAACTCATCGACAACCTCAAGGACAACAACCTCGCAACCGAATACACCGACTCACAGATTCTGGATGTCATCCCACAGGAGTACATCGTCGGCAATCGCAGCGTGGCCGACCCCATCGGCATACAGACCGACCAGATAGAGGCGCGTTTCCTCAACATCGTGGCCAAGAACGTGCTGATTGACAACATACACAAGTGTATGCGCATGGCCAACATCGAAATTGCCGAAATCTTCATTGCTCCCCTATCACTGGCCGATGCCCTGCTCTCCGATAGCGAGAAGCGCTCGGGATGTGCCATGGTGGACTTCGGTGCCGGGACTACTACGGTTGCAGTCTTCATTGGCAACCTCCTGCGCCACCTCGTCGTTATCCCTCTTGGCGGTGGATGCATCACGACTGACATAGCCACCACCCACCAGCTGGAATACGAAGAGGCAGAGGCTCTGAAGCGGAAACATGGCATCGCATACGTGGCGGCCGAAAGCGACAAGCCCCTGCAAATCAGCATCAGCAACGACCGCACCATCTCCGAAAACGAACTCCAGAACATCATAGGCGCCCGACAGGAAGAAATCATCCTCAACGTCTGGCATCAGATCGAACAAATGAGCGGCAAGCTGCTTTCCGGCATCATCATCACGGGCGGAGCGGCTCAGCTCAGGGACATGCCCGAGGCCATCAAGCACTACACCCAGTTCGCGAAAGTCAAGATGGCCAAATCGCTCATCACCATTGCCGATGTCGCTTCCGGTGTCACCACACCCCAAGGCGTCAGCATCGACACGCTGATTGCCCTCCTCATGCACGGCGATGCCAATTGCGTCGAGGAAGAGGTGGCTGCAGAACCCGAACAAGAGGAAAAAGAAAGCGAGAAAGTGCCGGAAAATCCAGCCGAACCTGTCACTCCCGAACCGACACCCCATCCCGAAGAAACACACAAACCTGAAAAGAAGAAACACTTTGGCGAAAGGCTGAAGAAACTGGGAAGGCTGTGGAGCACCATCTTCGAGGCCGATGAAGAAGAATAAGTTACAACCACCTAATCACATAGAAGCATCATGGAAGAAGAAAAACTTAACTTTGGAATAGACGACGGCATCCAGTTCAAGGGATTCCGTTCCAACAATCCCAGCATCATCAAGGTGATTGGCGTGGGAGGAGGTGGCGGCAATGCCGTCAACCACATGTACAACGAGGGCATACACGACGTGACATACGTGCTGTGCAACACCGATAAGAAGGCACTCGAGGACAGCCCCGTGCCCACCATCTTGCAACTCGGCGTAGAAGGCCTCGGAGCCGGCAACAAACCCGAAGTGGCCCGTCAGGCGGCCTTGGACAGCATCGATGCCATCAACAACATGCTCGACGACGGCACCAAGATGGCATTCATCACCGCCGGCATGGGGGGAGGCACAGGCACCGGAGCTGCCCCCATCATCGCCAAGTGTGCCAAGGACAAGGGCATACTTACCGTGGGCATCGTCACCATACCTTTCCTCTTCGAGGGAGAAAAGAAAATCGACCAAGCCCTGGAGGGTGTGGAGGAAATCAAGAACCACGTCGATGCCCTCTTGGTCATCAACAAC
>JAEEGL017150582.1_pt1 | contig 19753 bp, 7 predicted proteins | sample 9134231 | NCBI WGS metagenome assembly JAEEGL01 (sample SAMN16246548, study PRJNA631951) | gut metagenome | biome: gut microbiome; feature: rumen; material: fiber-attached | host: Bos | place: Iran: Karaj | collected 2018-10 | reverse complement strand
AGTTGTGAATTGCTTTGAAATCTTGTATCTTTGCCTATCGCAAACAACACTGACAAGGAATAGTATCGCCGACACGTAGTTGTGAATTGCTTTGAAATCTTGTATCTTTGCCTATCGCAAACAACGGTCTGAATAACATTATTAATAGTCTCTTCTGTTGTGAATTGCTTTGAAATCTTGTATCTTTGCCTATCGCAAACAACCGGGTTGGATGCACTTAAGGCACAGGAGCGGTTGTGAATTGCTTTGAAATCTTGTATCTTTGCCTATCGCAAACAACTCAATCCAATGAACACACTTGAACGCATCAGTTGTGAATTGCTTTGAAATCTTGTATCTTTGCCTATCGCAAACAACCTCAGAAATACGAGCATCAATAACCTTTTGGTTGTGAATTGCTTTGAAATCTTGTATCTTTGCCTATCGCAAACAACGTAATGATTGCGTTGCATAGTGCCACTTTGGTTGTGAATTGCTTTGAAATCTTGTATCTTTGCCTATCGCAAACAACTGAAAAAATCGCACGAAACCATGTCACCGTGTTGTGAATTGCTTTGAAATCTTGTATCTTTGCCTATCGCAAACAACGAGACCAGCAGGAACAGCTCGACAAGGCCCGTTGTGAATTGCTTTGAAATCTTGTATCTTTGCCTATCGCAAACAACCAGTTCCTTGAAATGTGCGTCGCTGACGTGTTGTGAATTGCTTTGAAATCTTGTATCTTTGCCTATCGCAAATAACGTAAAGGCGGAAACAATGGCGCAGGTGCTGTTGTGAATTGCTTTGAAATCTTGTATCTTTGCCTATCGCAAACAACACTCGTTCGTGTTCGACACGCAGTATCAGGTTGTGAATTGCTTTGAAATCTTGTATCTTTGCCTATCGCAAACAACACGATATGCACAAACGTATGTAGATCAAACGATTACGTTAGGCGATAGAAATGAAAAATCCCACATGAAGTGGGATTTTTCGTTTTAACCACCTCTCTTTTTCCTATTTTAAAACAACTCCAATTGCTGTGCACCCGTCTCAACTTTCTGTGGTTTCTGGCTGGAAAAGATCTCTATCTCACCAAATTGTTTGTCGGTAATACACATAATTCCAATCTCGCCGTGTTCTGGCAAAAATGACTTCACGCGCTTTATGTGGACATCGGCATTTTCACGACTAGGGCAATGTCTTACATAGGCCGAAAACTGAAACATTGTGAAACCATCTCCCATAATACGTTTACGGAATAGTGCAGCTGCCTTACGCTCTTTCTTCGTCTCCGTTGGCAAATCGTAAAGCACCATCACCCACATAATTCTGTATTCGCTAAAACGGTCGGAGTTCATCATTCCATGACAGGATAAACGATTTTTCGCAACTCCCCTCCAAAACACTTAAATAGTGAAGCCGTTGTTTGCGTGACCGCTACCATCAATGGACTACGTTGATGGGCGATGACCACATCTACAACAGGGATGTTCAGCAACTGTCGTTTCAAGTCAGTTGTCAATTCTCTACAATCCGAACCACTTTCAACAATCTTCACCACCACCTCATCCACATAAGGTCGATATGGTTCCATAATATCATCCGCGAGACAATAGGCATTATAGCGGTTGCGATGATGAATACCGAAGGTGGGCAACAATCCACTGGCCACCAATGCCCGTGCCACCACAGCTCTTAAAATTGCATATCCATAATTAAGCAAGTTGTTCGGCGCATCACCTTCACGACCTCGTTTAAACTCATCATCTTCGGGAAAGAGACATTTCCAATAATAAGCAGCAGCTCTGCCCTCAAGATTATCACTATCACCACTTTTTACGGACTTCTCCCAAGCCGTCATGTTCCCAATCTCCGCGCCACGTAATCGTTTAAGTACAGCAGCTTGGTTATGGATCTTAGCCTCAACGGTTTGTTGCCACAGCTGTTTCTTCAAAGGTAGCGATGCCTCAATTTGGTCACGGAAACGCTCGCTTTGTATGGTATTCCCCTCCAATGGAAGCAACATCCCCGATGGCATGTGTCGTTCGTCACATGTGATGACAGCGCAATTATTGGCAAGAAGCGCATCCAAAGCCGCATTGGTAATGGTGATCTGGCGATCCTCCAACACAACCACACCTATGTCCTCGATCGGCGCTGTCTTCGTTATTTCCTCATGCGTCTCAGCATCAGTCTTCTTGATGACTAACTGACCATTACGCAAGGATAGATAGACTGGGTTACCGAAAAAGAGAGTTCGCTTAATCATTTCCTATGTTTATATTGTATTAATGATTATAATTCCTTGGTCTTCTTAACAATCTCATCTATCAGTTTTGCATCTTCCGCATCTGCTTGAATGGCGGCAAATCTCTTTCGTTTCGCATCAAATATTGCATAAGTTTCAGCGATTGAAGCTTCCATCTCCTCATTAGAGACACTGCCTTTGCCTTTTAGAATGTCTTTCCCATGATACGACAACAATCCATTGACGGTTGACCGCCAATAATCCAAGGTAAGATCTTTCCGTTCTTTCACTCTCAACTCTGCCGATTCGAGAAACAGAGTAGTCAGACGATTCAGCGTATCAATTTCCTCCGAGTTTAAGTAGTTTTTTGCGATGATGATGTCCTGTTTCCTCACGACGGACCCCTTCCAGGAGGTCAATCCCATATTTGGTTTATCTGCGTCAGCTCTAGATGTGATGATTTCAGCGGCGGTTTGATGTGTAACGGCATACAACAATTTGTTTTGGGTCTCAGCAAAAAACATCTGTGTAGCCTTCTCACGAACCTCATAGTCACTACTCAAGGCAAAAAGATCTCTCAATTTTTGATAGAATCGTTTTTCCGAAGCTCGTATATCGCGAATGCGTTCCAACAATTCGTCGAAATAGTCGGGCTGACCTTTGGGATTTTTCAAACGTTCGTCATCCATGGTAAATCCTTTGACCAAGTATTCCGATAGATGGCGAGTTGCCCATTGACGGAACTGCGTGCCACGCAAGCCCTTTACCCTATACCCTACCGCCAAGATCATTTCTAGCGAATAGAAGATCACATGATAATTCTTACCGTCAGCCGCAGTTGTCAAAAAATCTTTGACAACTGAATTTGCTTCCAACTCCTTTTCTTTCAGGATGTTAACTATATGATAACTTATGGATTGTTTTGAGGTGGCAAAAAGTTCAGCCATCTGCATTTGGTTAAGCCAGATTTTACCGTCAACGGCATAGAGCGCCACTGACGCCTTACCATCAATGGTGTTGTAAATAATGATATTACTTTTGTCGTTTATCATAGCTTGTCTCCATTTAGTTCCACAACATTACCCAAGCGGTCTACTATAACGGGAACACATGCCTCTTTGATGGATTCTTTATTATCAGAAAACTCCGTTTTATTTAATTGAGTATATTCCACCTTGTCAACAATACATTTTGCCACTGTATGTTGCACAGCATACAAGCGGTTCCCCGTAAAACTAACAATCTTAAATATCCTGTTATTATCAATTGTCAATCCGTTTTTTATATCACCTTTCTTCGGCAAATACACCAAATCATTAGGTGATAAAACAAACAACAGTTTACCTTCACCAGAAACCAACTCTTTCTCTTTCAGATATGCCTCGATTTTTGCTTTCCATTGTATTCCAAACCGCTTCTGGCAATCAATCATCACGTTCAGCGGGATAGTACAGTATGAACGTATTACTTCCACTTCCCCTGTCTCCTTGTTCATGTTCTCCATTGAAAAAACAGCAAAGAAAAGATTAGTGCCTTTATCCGCCTCAACAAATTTCCTAGCCTTAGAGCCGTTTTGACCAATGGGATATTTGTCAGCTTTCTCATAACGTCGGATTTTGTAAATCGGCTGATGGAACCTGCCATTATTCAATTGAACTATATTCTTGTTCAACTCATCGATGCCGTCGGGTGAAAATGCCATCTCCGTATTATTGTTAGCAACTTGCAGATGCGCTTTCAGAATCTTTTGAATACCTGTATCGGTAATGGCGTTGATTTTTTTCAAAGCATCTTCCTTGTTTTTCACTCCAGCAAAGTAACCGACTAAATCGCTTAAGAATCGTGTGGCGAAATAGCGATCATGTGTCTCTTTCGAATAATAATAGACTTCAATCCTAGACGGATTAATGTCAGACCAAACATCTTTGTTGTCTTCAACATATTTCATAATATACTTGGCATCCTTACCTTTGGCCAATAATTCAAGCGCTTTCTTTTTGAAGTCTTTATTAACAATTCTTTTCGGACTCTTTAAAGCTTCGGATAAAGCAACCCCTTTCACTCTTCTCAGATTCACCTCACCCCACACCGTATCCTTATGCATAGATTTACGAACAGCCCAGCTATCACCCTTTTTCTGCTTAGCAAGTGTTTTTTCGCCATGATCATAATGGTAGTAGTAGTTTGTCGCCTTATTGATGACTCTTAGATTCTGCTTGAAACTGACAATGATTTTTTCCAAGGTCTGTTGAGCATCCTTGGCGAAAGCGTCCCACGGCTTAAGGAACTCCTTGAAGACGTCTTGTTCTTTACCATTTACCATTGCTTTTTCGCATCGTCTTAGTTTGCGTTGCAACTGGTAACGGTTCGCATTATGCTTTGAATGTGCCGCTTCGTTGTTTAATAAATTCACATGATCTCGAGTGGCGCAAGCAATCACAATGGCATCCATGGCATGATGTCGATGATCGATGCGTTTTTTACTAAAGCCCTTCTGTAGTTCTATCGGCATGGCAGGAATTACATGGCCTTCAGGCGTAGTAGTGGTAAAACAAGTCTTTCCGGTAATCTCGTTTAATCTTTGGAACCTAGGTAAAATGATGTGATTCCACACGTCGTTCATACCCCAATCCTTCTTCAATCGGTCGGTGATGGTTCCGTTACATGTAATCAGATTCTTTGAAACCGCTTCTTGCTCGTATTCACCATTTTCAAGTTTCTCACGAACAATATTGGAGAGCAAACCCCTCACCACTTTACTTATATAGCGGCTGTCATTTAGTTGTCGCTCAATGAATCCGTCTGGAATATTGTCCATCAGCAACTTCTTCATCTTAACTCGGTTGTTTGCATAATGCTCTTTAACAAACTTTTCGTATACTTCTACATTAAGGATTTCAACAACTTTCCCCTGGCTTAATTGGACCTTCTCTCCTCCTCTTTTTTGAACAAATTCAAAACCAAGCATTCTATCTTTCAACTTATTGACTTCAGACTCACAAATCACCTTATTGCTCAATGAATCATCAAAATAGAGGGACTGAGGAATTATATGTTCAATTTCATAATCATCAGTAAACAGTTTTGTCAATGAAATCATTTCGCCCGTGTAAGGAGAACGGTATTTCTGCTCTAGCCAAAGTTTGTATCTCAATATATCAGATTTTGAAGGCGATGCAGTCGTCGACATTTTCGTGACAAAATCAAATTCTTTATCATCTTTTTCAAGATTATCCAGGGCGTTTTCTTCATAAATACGCAAAAGATCTTGTTGGCTTGGTGAGTAAGGACGTACATTCTCAATACCCATCATGGGGTTGGCAAACTCAGCAAGCATAGCCTTAATACGAAGGTTTGTATTTTCATTTTTGTTGATTTGTTCTGTCATTCTCGCTCGCTTATCTGCGGGATTTTTCATTTCACGGCCCAACTCAACATGGATTTCATCTATCTGACCCACTTGTTTCCAGATATCTCTTACGGTTCGCAAGGTTTCCAGAACGACCTGTTCGACAATAGGATTCCTCAACGAATGTTGCTGGAATTGCTTCAGGTAAGCATCAATATCTTCCGGCTTCTCCCATTTGACATTCTCCTTAGCTTCAGAATGACGACCATATACGATATAACATGCAAGCCACAAAGGAAGTCCTTTGAAATCTTCAAACTCAGTGAGATTGATGGCTTTTTCTCGAACACGGTTCTTGATATTATCATCATATTCACCCGTGATTATTTTGTCAATCCGCTCCTTAGTCTTGGAGTCAATTTTATCTTCACCCCAATACTTACCTATACGCATCAACGGAAGCAATTTCTTGATCGCCTTTTCAGAATAGGCACCGTATTCTTTTTTGAAAGGCTTAAGTTTTACACATGCTTCAACGAAAGCATCATCTAAGCCATTTTTAATTGCAAATGTTTTCAGTGCTTTACCTATTTCGATTTTGTCTTGCACAGAATAGAGTATATGCCATAGTTTCAACTCTACTTCTTTAGTCAAGAAATCAGTATCCAAGTTGTTTTTCGACAATGCTAAAACAATCGCAGAACGAGTTTCATTACAAGGGTATTCCTTATCTTCCACATAGTTCCAACGATACGGCAATTGTTCAGCGCCCTTCGCTTTTTTAACTTTGAAAAAATCTTTCAGCAGCGTATCTTGTTTAATTGCCGGACGGTCATTTAGCCAATCAAACAGGTCCGTATAGTCATCCTCATCCTTCAGAAATTCAGCGGTAACATCCACATCTGTCTGCAATTTTCCAGCACGAGCATTTCCATACAAATCCAGTTGTCCATCATTCATCATTTTTTCTCTTTGATAAATACGAAGGTTTTGAACAAACTGCCACAAACGAAACTCTTGATAATAAGGATTTGATTTGGCAATACACTTTATGGGATGTTCATTGCCTTCATCATCATAGCGCAACTCATATGGACAATTATCAATTAACGACTTCTTACTTTTAAGGGGACGCTGATAAAACAAAATATCATTGATAAAGAAATCAGTAAAGTTCCAGTTGGATATGTTATTTCGATGTGCCTCATTGCTATGATACAACTCATGTACACATTTGTCATACAAATCCCTATTCTTTAGTTCAGGAATAAATTCCATTTGTTTATCAAGAATTTTCCGAAGTTCATCTTTATAGTATCTCCGTTCAACGGTGCGAACAAGTTTACCAATTATTTTCTGATTTGGATTGCGAAGTAAAGAGTCATAAATATAACGCCCCACGGTATCTTTGCTTAATTCAATTTCGTGTTCAGTCTTTGTTTTCAGCAAAGTCCAATCATCCTCTTTCGGAGCACGTAATGAGCGCTTGACACTACCATCCTTATCTTTTTTTGGTGTGCCATCTCTTTCAAGAATAGTTGTCGCTATGAAGTCCTTTGTTTTACCAACCCAATCTAATGGAATCAAACTAGAGCGTTTATAAACCCACCCATTTTCCAAATACACATTATACCAAGTCGCATCGCCTTTCTTCTCTCCCGTATTTTCCACGCCGACAACCCTCAAAGAATAGTATTCCTCCAACTTACCAGTATTATCCTCTTCTTCTCCACGAAGTTGGTAATAACCACGTTTTTGATTGAATTGCAATAGAACCCAAGCCAACTCTTCTTTGGTTAATGCTTGGCTTAAGGCCTTTTTTCGTAAATAATAGATAGTCCAATCATAAGGGATCTTTTTACCGCCAACGAGCAGTTGGGGTTGTTGTTTGCAAAAATCCGCCAACATCTCTTCGTAAGAGTTTCTAAACAAGAATACCGATCTACCATCAGCATTTTGTTTCCAAGGCAATTTTGGCTCATTATGATCAGTATACTTTCCAAACTCATCAATCTGGTTTGCAAAATGATCGGGCAAGAACTTCATTATTTTCAAAACCAGCAATAACCTTTCTCGACGGAGCAAATATCTTTCATGCAATCGTCTTGCGCTACGATAATCGGTTCTTTTCGCCGTTTGGGAAATTGAATTACCTTTGTCAAAGTCTCCCAAAATGTCCGCAGACATTGGAATTATCCTACTACCTGCAGAATCAATCCCTACAGGTTTTAAATACACAGTTTCATCTTGGCGTTGTTTCTCTTCAGCATTTACTACCGCCCAACCAATGCTATTGGTTCCTAAATCTAATCCTAATATTCTTTTCATGATTTCATGAATTCCAAATGAGTATACAAAAATACGTTTTTTACAAGAAAAATCCTTGTAAATCCAAATAATTATTAAATTTGCAGAACAAAATTTCAAGCAATTCACAATAAGGATTATTCCGTTGTGAAAACATTCAAAACGGGGCGGTTTACCGCCTCGTTTTTTATCCTGAAACCTGTTTCTTCTCTAGTCTCCCATCAAACATTCAAACTCTGCCGCGCATAAGGCACCAGATCCTGGGAGGCGAACTCACCTTTCAGGAACTTGAAGTAGCCGGCGACGGCGACCATGGCGGCGTTGTCGGTGGAATAACTGAGACGAGGGATGAACACCTTCCAGTGGTACTTCTGCCCCATGGCGAGCATCGCGTCGTGGAGGCCGCTGTTGGCGCTGACACCGCCGGCGATGGCCACGGTCTTGATACCCGTCTGCTTCGCTGCCTTCACCAACTTGCCCATCAGGATGTCGATGATGGTCTTCTGCACTGAGGCGCACAGGTCTTCCTTGTGCTCCTCGATGAAGTTGGGGTTGAGCTTCAATTGGTCACGGACAGTGTATAAGATACTGGTTTTCAGCCCGCTGAAACTGTAGTCCAGACCAGGGATCTGCGGCTTGGCGAAATTGAAAGCATCGGGATTGCCGATCTTGGCCAACTTGTCGATGACGGGTCCTCCCGGGTATGGAAGGCCAAGAATCTTGGCCGTCTTGTCGAAGGCCTCCCCTGCCGCGTCGTCGATGGTCTTACCGATGACCTCCATGTCAAAGTAGTCCTTCACAACCACGATCTGGGTGTGCCCTCCCGAAACGGTTAGGCAGAGGAAGGGGAACTCCGGCACCTCCGTGTGGTCTGCATCGGTGGCGAAATGCACCAGGATATGCGCGTTCATGTGGTCGATCTCGACCATCGGGATGTCCAAAGTCTGGGCAAAAGCCTTGGCGAATGAGGTCCCTACCAAGAGCGAACCCAAAAGGCCAGGACCTCGCGTAAAAGCGATTGCACTTAATTGTTTTTTATTTATATTTGCATCCTTTAAGGCCGTGTCGATGACAGGGATGATATTCTGCTGGTGGGCACGGGAAGCCAACTCGGGAACGACGCCCCCGTACTTCTCGTGAACCTTCTGACTGGCAATGACATTGGAGAGCACACGGGTGCCTTGAAGCACTGCGGCAGAGGTGTCGTCGCACGAAGACTCGATGCCTAAAATGTATTCGTTCATGGACTGAGATTTGGAGGCTCAAAATTATTAAAAAAAAGATTATCCATAGCATCCTGGTGATTATTGTGGTGTTCATTTCGTTCATCATGAGTCTTTTTGTGGCCATCCAGGATCCAGTCATCCAGAATTTCGCCATCAGGATCGCCGGAGGCTATCTCTCCAACAAGACTGGCGCTGACGTGAAAATCGGCAGGCTGTATATCACCCCGGATTTCTCGATACACCTTCAAAACCTTTTCCTCAAGGACCTGAAAGGCAATGACTTGCTCTACGCCGAAGAACTTGTAGCCCGACCGCTCATGGAGGACATCATCAACGGCAACATCAACATCGACAAGGTGAAACTGGTCAACGCCAAAGCCAACCTGATCACCTACGAGGGCGAGGAGCACATGAACCTGCAGTTTCTCATCGACGCCTTCGCTACCGACACAGAAAAGAAGAAGGACAAAAAAATCCCTATCAACATCAACAGGATCCTCGTCGAAGATCTCGACTTCCAGTTCTGGAACCAAAACAAGGACACCCTCAAGGGCAGAGAAAGCACCTTGATGAACTACGCCCACATCGCCGTCAATGACATCCATCTGGACGTCGAGGATCTATTCATCAACGGAGACTCCATCACGGCGGTCCTCAACAACCTCGCCGCCAAGGAGCAGAGCGGCTTCATACTTCAACAGATGACCTCCAAGATCGGCGTCAGTTCCAAAGGCATCCATCTCGACGACCTCCTCCTGGACACGAAGAACAGCCATCTCGACCTCGACCTGCACATGGACTACCCAGGCTATCATGCCTTTAAGAGTTTCGTCGACTCCGTCTCCTTCAACAACGACATCAGAAATAGCGAGATCCTACTCAGCGACCTCGGACCTTTTACCCAGGTCCTGTATGACATGCCCAACCGCCTCAAACTGGAAGGCAAGATGAACGGCCCCGTCAAGGATTTCGAACTTAAGCAACTGAAGGTCCGTTATGGGGATGTCACACGCATCGAAGGCGACATCGCCTTACAGCCCATCAACTTCCTCCACGGGAACCAATCCATCAAACTCAAGAAGGTCACCTATTCCTACGACGACTTGGTCAAATTCCGTCTCCCCGGGCCCTCCAAGACCCTTCCCATCCCCGAGGCGCTGAAGTCCATCGGACAAGGAACCATCAGCGGCAACTTCAACGGATCCATGGACCGGTTCGCCGCCGACCTGGATGTCACCTCCGAAATCGGAAACCTCACCCTCGACATCGACAAATATATCAATGACCAACGCCATGACGTCTATGAGGGATTTGTCTCCGCGGAGAAACTGGACATCGGCAAGTTAGCCAATGCCTCCAAGGTCATCGGCACCATCAACCTAGAGAGCAACATCATCTGCAGGATCGGCAAGGACAAGGACATCGACCTGGACATCGACGGCAACGCCTATAACGCCATCCTCCTCAGCAACAGCGTCGATGAGATCTCCATGAATGGCAACCTTCACAAGAACCAGTTCAATGGAAAACTCAGCGTCGACGACGATGAGCTGGACCTCGACTTCATGGGACGTTTCGACTTCAGCAATCCCAAGTCCCTCGGCGGCGACTTCACGGCCAAAATCAACTCGGCTGACCTCAACAAACTCAACATCATCAAAGACGATCCCGAGGCTTCCCTCTCTGCAGTCATCACTGCCGACATGACGAGCATCAACAACTTCAACGACGCGGTGGGCAACCTCAACATCAGCGACCTCGTCTTCAACAACAGCAAAGGCGCCTTCACCATGGACGAACTCAACGCCCATATCGTCAACGACAACCTGCTGCAGAAGAAGATCAACCTCGATTGTGACTACCTCAATGCAGAGATGGCCGGCAAGATGGACTTCAGCACCCTCGCCATCGCCTTCAAGCAGTTCGTCAACTCCTACGTGCAGATCCCGCAATGGGAGGAGGAACTTGAGGCCTTCGAAACAAGCGGAAAATCTTCCGACCAGGACTTCATCGTCCAACTCAACCTCACCAATCCCAAACCCATCACCGAGTTCTTCGCCCCCAGCATTACCGTCGCCAAGAACACCTATGTCAACGGCACCTTCACCTCGCGTGCTCAGATGCTGAATCTGACCATGAGATCAAAACAGTTGAAAATCAACAATATAAAGATCAACAACATCGAATGCAGGAGCCAAAGCTCACCACGGCGCTGCATGACACGGTTGCATCTTGACAACATCATCCTCAGAGACAGCACGGAGAAGAACCCTTCCGTCCTCGGGCTGGATGACTTCAGTATCGTCAACAACCTTCGCAACGACAGCATCCTCACCGATATCCTCTGGAACAACTACGCCGTTAACAACCTTAACAAAGCCAGCATTCGCACCGCCTACTTGCCTGACCGTGAAGGTGGAGACTTCAACATCTACGAAGGCAACATCTGGCTCCACGACACCCTATGGATATTCAACCCAGTCAATGCCATCGCCATCGACAGCGGAAGGATCCAGTTGACCAACATGGAACTCTTCAACAACAACCAGAGCATCAAGATCGAAGGGACGATTCCCAACACGGTCAACGATACCTTGTATGCCTCTTTCAAAGCGTTCAACCTCGGCAACCTGAACTTCCTTTTCGAAGGCAAAGACATCAAACTTGACGGATTGTTGAATGGCAAGGCACGGGTGAGCAACATCAAGGAGGACCTCTCCCTCCTCGCCAACCTCGACATCGATGGCCTTGGACTCAACGACAAGACCTTCGGTGACGCCCATGTCGCGAGTTATTGGGACAACTTGGATGAGAGTGTCAACATCGACCTCAGCCTCATCGAACAAGGGCAAAAGACCATCGACCTCACCGGAGCCTACTACACCAAACGCGAAAAGGACAACCTCGACTTCAAGTTGGGCTTGGACAGCCTGAACCTCTCCATGCTCAACCCCTTCACCCGTGGCATTGCCGAACGGATCCAAGGACATGCCCACGGCGGAGTGATCGTGAAAGGCGAACTCAATCGTCCACAGATCGACGGCTCGGTCAAGATCGAAGACGGAGGCTGCAAGATCAACTTCCTCAACACCTTCTACACCTTCAGTCCGACCATCCTCATCAGCGACAGCCTCATCTCACTGAAGGACATGATCATGACCGACACCCTTGGCCACACCGCCAGGGTCACGGGAGGCGTCTCCCACAACCACCTGAAAGACCTCTACCTTGATGTCAAGATGTTCCCAAACAACTTCCTCGCCATGGCCACCTCCGCCGCCAACAGTCCCACGTTCTACGGCACCGCCATCGCCAGCGGCATCATCGAAGCTACAGGCCCCTTCAACGACCTGGATCTGAGAATCAGAGCCAGAACCAGGAAAGGCACCGTGATGACTATCCCCATCGGAGGAAAGAACAGCGTCAAGAAACATGATTTCATCACCTTCGTGGAACACAAGGCACCCTCCGAAGACGAAGATGAGCTGATCGAAGAGGAGACCAAGAAAAGCCCCAACAACTTCAACATAGGCATGGATCTCTCCGTCGATCCCGACGCACAGATCAAGATCTCGCTGCCAAACGGCCTAGGATCCATGGAAGCCAAAGGCGAAGGAAACCTCAGATTAGGTGTCAACCGAAACGACCTCTCCCTCTTCGGAGAATATAACATCAGCGAAGGCAACCTCAGCCTGAACATCCAGGACCTCATCAAGAAGAACTTCACCCTCGACCCGGGTAGCAGCATCTCATGGACCGGCGACCCGGTGAAAGGCACCATCAACGCCACAGGTGTCTACCATACCAAGGCATCCCTCGCCTCTTTAGGCCTTGCCGACTCCACCAGCATGAGCAACACCAACGTCAAGGTGGAATGCCTCGTCCGGCTGAGGAACCAACTCCTGAATCCCGATATCACCTTCGGCATCCGACTGCCCAACGCCAGCGAGGACCTGCAGCAGGCCGTGTTCAGCGTCATCGACACCACCAACCAGTCCACCGTGTTCACCCAGGCACTCTACCTGCTGGCGTTCAACTCCTTCAGCTACGGCGAGAATCTGGACGGCTACGGACTGATCTCAGGACAACTCACCGATTTCGTGTCGGAATTCGTCAACGACCTCGACATCAACTTTAACTACAAGCCAGGGTCGGAATGGAACAACGAAGAGATGACCGTGGCCTTCAAGAAACAACTGCTGAACGACCGTCTGACCATCGAGACCAACTTCGGCGTCATCATCCCGACCAACAACTACGCCAACAACTCCAACACCATCGTGGGAGATGTCAACGTGGATTACAAGATCACCCCCGACGGACGGTTCAGCGTCCAGGTGTTCAACCGATCCAACTACAACACCATGTACTACCAGTACTCTTATTACAAGATGGCCCCTTACACCCAAGGCATCGGCCTGTCCTACAATAAGAGTTTCGACCACTTCAAGGATATCTTCAAGAAGCAGAGCAACTTCCCAAGGCCCAACAGGCCTCTCATCAACAGAACCAACCAAGACCATGACCGCGAACCCTCCAACTAAAACCTTCAAGGTCTATCAGGCCTCCGCCGGTGCCGGCAAAACCTATACCATCGTAAAGGAATACCTGGCGCTATGCCTGAAAGATGAAGCCTCAACATCCAAATATTCCAACATCCTGGCCATCACCTTCACCAACAAGGCGGCGAATGAGATGAAAGAGAAGATCATGGCCTATCTTGACAGCATCGTCAACAGCGACATCAAGGAGGACCCCAAGGACATGGAAGCCGACCTGATCAAATTGTTGGGCATTGAGCGTAACACATTGAAGATCAACGCAAAACTGCTGTTCCATAAGATCATCCACGACTATAGCGACTTCTGCGTCTCCACCATCGACTCCTTTTTCCAGAAGGTGGCCCACTCCTTCGCCAAGGACCTGAGGCTACCCTCCCAGTTCAACGTCAGCATCGACGAAGACGAAGTGGCCGACGCCATCACCGAACGCATCAGCGAACAGATTGGCGCCAGCAACCCCTTCCTGACCAAGATCCTGGAAGACTATTGCGAGATGAAGTTCGAGTCGGAGAACAAGCCCCACATCGCCGAGAACATCCACGCCTTCATCAAGGAGCTTTTCAAGGAAGACAGCTTCCAGAAAAACGAGAAGAACCATTTTGAGACGGAAGAACAGTATAATGAGACCTTCTCCTTCCTCATGAACTATTTCAACTCCTTCGAGAGCGAGTGCCAAAAATTCGCCAAGCAATTCGATGCTTTCATCAGCGAACATGGCCTGACCGTCAACGACTTCAAAGGGAAATCCAAAAGCCCCTGCCTCAGCCTGCTGAATAAGGTCAAGGACAAGAACTATACCCTGCTCACCGCGACGCAAGAAGGGCTCCTCGATGGACAGTCCACCTGGTATGCTGACAACAAATTGCAAAGCCTGGATCCGGAATTCGCGTTCTTCTTCGACTTCCTCAAAAAATACCGAGACAGAATCTCCACCTACCTGTTCTACAAGTACCAGCAGAAGTCCCTGAGTTTCTATGTGTTGCGCTCCAAGATCCGTTCGGAAATCGAAGCCTATATCGGCGAGGAGATGGTTGTCCACATCTCGGAGTTCAACAAACGCATCAACGACATCCTTGGCGACTTTTCCGTGCCATTCATCTACGAACGCATGGGTGAGCACTTCAGGCATATCTTCATTGATGAGTTCCAGGACACCTCCATCCTGCAATGGCAGAATATCATTCCGTTGATAGACAATAACTTATCGGATAACAAGCTGAATATGATCGTGGGTGACGGCAAACAGTCCATCTACCGTTGGCGCAATGGCGAGGTCGGACAAATCGTCAGTCTACCCAAAATCTACGAGAAACCCGACGACAGTCCCGTTTTCGATACCATAGAGCATAATTTCATCAACAACTTCTCTTTTGACGATCTGAAAACCAACTACCGGTCCTTCGCCAACATCGTCCACTTCAACAACGAACTCTTCGCTTACGGCAGCGACAAGTTCCTTCCCAATGATGTCAAGAAGGTGTATAGCGATGAGGACAAGGTGTTCAACAAACATCTCGGCACCAAACAGAACATCAAGAAAGAAGCCAAGGGACTCGTCCAAGTGGAGTTGTTCAGTCCCGACGAGCCACCCGAGGAATCCATGCTCAAGCGCACCTATGAGATCATCGAGGAGTTGCTCGGCCATGGTTTCAGGAAAGGAGACATCACCATCCTCGTCAGGAAGAACAAACACGGCTCGTTGACCGCCAAATACCTCCACGAGAAAGGCATCGAGGTGATCTCGCCCGAGGCTATCCTGCTGAAGACCTCGGCAAGAGTACAGCTGATCGTCAATACGCTGGATTACCTCATCCATCCGAACAACAAGGTGGTGATCGCCAACGTGCTTTACCATTGGCAGGTCACCCACACGAAGGATTTCACCGGATCGTTGGACCAGATCTTCCAGCAGGTCGGCGACATCGCCAATGGAGATCACAGCATCGAGGAAGAGATGCAGCTGAGTCCTCACCAGTTCAACGTCCTGTTGGACAATGCCTACAGCCTGTACGACCTCTGCGCCGCCTTGATCAGACTTTACGGATTCAACACGATCGGTGACGCCTTCCTCAACTTCCTGCTCGACGTCGTCTACAAGTGGCAATCCGCCGATGAATACGGGATTGAGCATTTCCTCGACTATTGGGAGAAGAAGAAAAACGCCCTGTTCATCATCACCAACGATACCGATGCCGTCAACATCATGACGATCCATAAGTCCAAGGGGCTGGAGTTCCCCGTGGTGATCTGTCCCTTCGTCTCCGACGACATCGACAAGGCGAGGACGTCCACACTTTGGTACACCGCCGAGGAATTGGGCTTCCGCCCCATCCCCAACATCGCCAAACTGCAGTTCAGCTTCAGCCAGAAAAGACAACAATGGTCGTCACAGATCAAACAACTCGGCGAACGGGAGAGCGAGAGAGTACGCCTCGACCATATGAACCTCGACTATGTAGCCTTCACCCGCGCCATACAGCGACTTTACATCCTGACGCAGAAGAGCAAGGACACCACTAAGTTCCCCATCAACGACTTCATCCAAAACGAGAACGCCTCCAGTTTCATGATGCGCGTTGAGAACACAGACGGAAGTGAATGGCCCGAGATCCGTCGATCCGGAGGCCCGGAACAAGGCAAGGTCGACGAGAAAAAAAATAAGAAAGCAAACACAAATGAGATCTTCCATGACTCCGCCTCGAGCGACTGGTTCAACAAGATCAGCATCGACCCCAACCCCAGCATGTTCTGGATGACCGAGGACAACAGCTTCAAGCCTCAGGAATGGGGCATCCTGGTACATAAGATCCTCTCAGAAGTGGAACATCCCGAGGACCTGAAAAACGTCCTGCAAAGCTATGCCGACGCCGGCGTCATCGATGAGGAGACCACCAAGATGCTGGAGCATGTGTTCCAGATGATCGTCGGCCATCCCGACCTCAGCGAGGCCTTCAGTCCACAGGCCAAGGTGAAGAACGAGTGCGAGTTGCTGATCAAGAACGAAACCAAACGCCCCGACCGGTATGCCGAACTGCCCGACAAGATCTACCTGTTGGATTACAAGACCGGCCAGCCCAAGGAAGAGGACAAGAAACAATTACAGGAATATAGGGATATCATCAAAACCCTGACGGACAAGGAGATCAAAAGTTTCCTGGTCTACATCAAACCCGATCACATCACAATTCAACAATAAACAATCACCAATTCTACAACCATGAAAAAACTCCTGACCTTAACCCTTCTGCTCTGCTTGGGACTGATGGCCAGCGCCCAGGAAGAAGCGAAAATGCTCCGTTTCCCGACCATCCACGGCAACACGGTGGTCTTCACTCATGGCGGCGACCTCTACAGCGTCGACATCAAAGGTGGCATCGCCCACAAGCTCACCAATGACATGGACGGCTACGAGATGTTCGCCCGTTTCTCACCCGACGGAAAGCATCTGGCTTTCACGGGACAATATGACGGCAACACGGAGGTCTATGTGATGCCCTATCCGCAATGCGGCACCCCTACCCGACTCACCTACACTGCTACCCTCGGCCGTGACGACGTCAGCGACCGCATGGGACCGAACAACATCGTGATGACCTGGAAAGACAACGAAAACATCGTCTTCCGCTCCCGCAAGCAAAGCTGGGACGACTTCGTCGGACAACTCTTCATCGCCAACATCGAAGGCGGCATCGCCGAACAGATTCCCCTGCCCGAAGGCGGATGGATCAGCTACTCCCCCGACGGCAAGAAAATCGCCTACAACCGCGTGATGCGTGAGTTCCGCACTTGGAAATACTACAAAGGAGGTATGGCAGACGACGTTTGGATCTATGACTTCAAGACCAAGAAGATCGAGAACATCACCAACAACAACGCACAGGATATCTTCCCGATGTGGGTCGGCGACAAGATCTACTTCTGCAGCGACCGTGACCGTACGATGAACCTCTTTGTCTACGACACCAAGACCAAGCAGACCACAAAAGTCACCGACTACACCTATTATGACATCAAGTATCCGTCTCTCGGCGACAACGACATCGTCTATGAAAACGGTGGCGAACTGTTCCGTTACAACCTGAAGGACGGCAAGACCTACGCCATCCCGGTGAAGATCGCCGACGACGGCAACTCCACCCGCACCAAGTACGTCGACTGCAGCAAGTTTATCAACAGCAGTTCCATCGCCCCTGACGGCAAGAGAGTCGCCTTCGGTGCCCGTGGCGACGTGTGGACCGTGCCGGCCAAGTCAGGCATCACCCGTAACCTCACCCAAAGCGACGGCGTCCATGACCGTAACGTGGCGTGGTCACCCGACGGCAAGTACATCGCCTACATCAGCGACCGTACCGGCGAGGACGAGATCTTCATCCAGAGCCAGGACGGCAAGGAAGAAGCCATCCAACTCACCGATCACTCCGATACCTACAAGATGAGCCTGAAATGGTCACCCGACAGCAAAGCCATCACCTGGTACGACAAAATGAACCGCCTTAACATGGTGGAAGTCAGCAGCAAGAAGGTCACCGTGGTCGCCGAGAACAAGACTGGCGAGATGAGAGACTACACCTGGTCCGCCGACAGCCGCTGGATCGCCTACACCATGCCCAGCACCTTCGGCGTGAGCCAGATCCACATCTACAACGTGAGTTCCGGCCAGGACGAGGTCGTGACGGAAGCCCTGTTCGACGCCTCCAGCCCAGCCTTCGACAAGAACGGCAAGTACCTGTATTTCACCTCAGAACGCGACTTCAGGCCTACCTACAGCCAGACCGAGTGGAACCATGTCTATACCGACATGACCCGCATCTATCTGCTCACCCTTCAGAAAGACACCCCTTCACCTTTCCTGACCGAGAACGATGAAGTCAAGGTTGAAGGCGAGAAAGGCGAAGGTCCCGATAAAGACGAGAAGCCCAGCAAGAAAGACGGCCCGAGGAAGGACGGTCCCAAGATGGACGGCCCCAAGGACGGACCTGGTAAGAAAGAGGATCCAAAGGAGGTGAAGATCGACTTCGAAGGCATTACCAACCGTATCGTCGTGCTGCCCGTCAGCGCCGGAAACTACTACAATCTCACCGCGGTGGACAATGGCCTCTACTATGTCGGTGGCGGTCGTAACGGCGGCGGAGGCTTGGGCTTCTTTGACGCCAAGACCAAGAAATGCACCAACATCGGTGGCGGCATGGGCTACCAGCTCACTGCCGACGGAAGCAAGATGCTCGTCCGTGAGCGTGGCGGCTACAAGATCATCAACACCCCCAAAGGTCCCATGCCGGGAGCCGGTGGTAGCGGAGGTCCAAGAGACAACGCTAAAGGCGGAGACAACGATGGCACCCTCAACCTCAGCCAGATGAAGAAATGGGTCAACCTTAAAGAAGAATGGACCCAGATCCTCAACGAGGCCTGGAGACAGGAACGCGACTTCTTCTACGCTCCCAACATGCACGGCGTCGACTGGCCCGCGATGCGCGAGAAATACGGAAAGCTCGTCCCCTACTGTTCCGACCGTTATGACCTGACCTACCTCATCGGCGAGATGATCGGTGAAATCAACATCGGCCACGCCTATGTCGGCGATGGCGACCGCATCAAACCCGACCGTATCAAGATGGGCCTCCTGGGCGCACAGATCCATCGCGACAAGTCCGGCTACTTCCAGATCGACAAGATCCTCAAAGGCGAGAACTGGAACGAGAAGACCCGCTCTCCGCTCACCGAGGTCGGCCTCGACGTGAAGGAAGGCGACTTCATCATCGCCATCGACGGACAAAGCACCAAGGACATGAAGGACATGTACAAAGCCCTCATCGGCAAAGCCAACACCCCCGTGTTGCTCACCATCAACGGCAAGGCCTCCGAAGGCGGCAGCCGTGACATCGTGGTGAAGCCCATCGCCGACGAGAACGGCCTCTATTACTACAACATGGTTCAGGATAACATCGAGAAGGTGAGCAAAGCCACCAACGGCCAGGTGGGCTACATCCACATCCCCGACATGGGCGTCGACGGCCTCAACGAGTTCGCCAAGTACTTCTATCCCCAACTCGACAAGAAAGCCCTCATCATCGACGACCGT
>JAEEGL015870734.1_pt1 | contig 19753 bp, 46 predicted proteins | sample 9134231 | NCBI WGS metagenome assembly JAEEGL01 (sample SAMN16246548, study PRJNA631951) | gut metagenome | biome: gut microbiome; feature: rumen; material: fiber-attached | host: Bos | place: Iran: Karaj | collected 2018-10 | reverse complement strand
ATTCCCCGTGCAATTCCCGGGGATTCCCCCGGAGGCTCCGGTAGATACCGGGATAGCATGCGCGTGAAAAAATTGAATAATAATTCTGGGTACGCAGAATATTACAGAAAATGTAAAGCCCCCCTTCCTTTCTCTATAAAAATTTACGGGGGGTATGGGGGGTACGGGGTTTCTCCCGGGAAGCTCCCGGGGGTGTCTTGGAAAAATTTATGGGGGGTATGGGGGTATATCCCGGGAGGTTCCCCTTATTAGAGGTCCTTCTCCTCGTCTGTCCACCATTCGTTCCCGCCTATATTGGGTTTGGTGGCCATAAACCGTTCGTTCGGGTCTACGGATGGGTATTCCCGGAAGCCCAGCCTTCGGTAGAGGTTGTAGGCGCTGGAGTTGTCCTTGGCTGTATGCAGGGATATTCCCTGTGGGGAATCCTGGACTGCCCGGGAGACGAGTGCCGAGCCTATGCCCTGGCCGCGCTGTTCTTCCGGGACGTATACGAGGTAGATGTAGGATGAGCCGTCCCTGTTCCTGGTGGTTACGAGACCCTGGGAGCCGTCTATGGTATAGGCGTGTATGCGGGAGTTCCAGGTATGGTTTGCCTTTTCCAGGCCGTCTTCGATGAACCTCCCGGGGTCATCCCGGTGGAAGGAGCCTGCTTCTTCCCGGAAAGCCTTTAGGAGTATGGAGTCGAATTCTTCCCTGGACATTTCCCGGACCTGGATGGGGGAATCCTGGGATTCCAGGCAGGCCTTGTATCCTAGGAGGAGTGATTTGGTGAGAGTCGGTTCCATGACCGGGAGTTTATAGGTATATCCCGGGAAAGGCTAGTGTACGATTGCGTAGTATATGATGTAGAACCAGGATAGCAGGCCGTGGAGTATGGCCCATGGGATGGAGTGGTTCAGGGAGTAGGATAGTACGACTGCAAGTACTATCCCTATGGTGGTACAGCCGCAGCCGGTCTGGGAGGAATGGGAGTTGGAGTTGGACATGGTTGGATATATTTGTAAGAAAAATGTAAGAAAGTCTGGTTCTGGACGGTCCAAGTTCACAGTATGGTCATGGAGCCATGTATGGTGGCCATGTCGGCGGCGAACTCGCGTGGTCGTATGGAGGAGAGCAGGATTTCCGGGACGGATGTGTAGCACAGGACCTTCCTTCCCTCGCAGAAGAACCCGAGTGCGTCCCGGTCTATGATGCTGACGGTGCACTTGTCCAGGTGGTGTTGGGCCACCTCCCGGAATTTCATTGCGTCCTTCCAGGGAGTCCCGGAGTGTACCACGGCTACGGCGACTACGAATCCGGGGGTGACATCCGTGGGTACGGCGACGACGAGCTGGTCGGCTTGGATTTGTCCGGCATGGGTTTCCCGGGAGTACGGGGTGAGCACCCTGCGCAGAACCTTCCTGGCGAAGTGGAGCGCCATTGCCATGTATGCGGCTGTTCGTACGTTCATGGTGGAAATCGGGTTGTGCCTAGTCGTGTACGAGTCTGACCGGGAGGCGCCAGAATTTCCCTGTCGATGATATGGTGGCAACGTCGGATTCGTCTAGGAGGGCGTACCATGCCAGGTAGTCGGAATGCGGTGTCGAGGACCAGAATGGGGCTATGTCCGGGCGGAAGGGTTCCCAGTCATGTTCGAGCATCATGCCGGTGTAGTGGATGGCTAGTCCGTACGAGTCGTGCCCGGACTTGCGGAGTCTGGGGGAAGCTCCCAGGAAGTTGATGGGTTCTCCCGGGTATTGTTCTGGGAAGCGTCCGGATGCCGTGGTGAAGAGGTAGGCCCAGTCGGCCTTCGTTGGGAGGCGCCAGCCTGGCGGGGCGTATGAGGCGATGCGGATGGCGGCCTCGTAGGTGTAGTAGACGTTGCCCGTGGACAGGTCGGCGGTAATCCCGGGGAGGTCGTCGGATATGGCGAGGTTCTGGGAGGACCAGGTCTGGGTTCCCACCTTGGCGGAATGGGCGGAGAGGAAGACCATGAGTTGGTGGGAGACCTCCCGGGGGTCTTTTGGTTCCTTGTGGGATTTTGCGGGAGGTTCTACCGGGCCGGATACGGTGATGGTCTTTTCTATGACGTAGAGGTCGTTCCCGGCGATTGGTGCGGGATTTCCCGGGCCTGTGACCTTGGAGAACTTCCGGATGAAGTCGTGGAGCTGCATCTTTGCGAGGTGGCGGGTCTGTCCGTCGACGGTATGTTCGGAGACGTTGTCGCGGATTAGGCGGACCTGTTCCTCGGTTGTGGGTGCGAGAAGCTTGAGGGAGACGTCGTTGAGTTCGAAGAATACGGTGTCGTTGAGGTTCAGGCGGGTTACCTTTTCGGTGGTGTTTGAGGGCATGGGCATGTCTCCTTCCTTTTCTTCGCCGGCGAGGAGGCCCTTGCGGGTTTCCTCGTTTAGGTTGAGATGCACGGGTTTGCGTTTTTGTATTTTAAGCATTGGAGTGTTTCCTGTTAGCAGTCGACGGGTTTGAAACCGATGCATCCGGATTGCCTGCGCCACTTGCCTTGTCGCACGGCATGTGCGTTGAGTCCCCAGGTTGCACCGCCGGACTTCGGATATCTAACGGTGAGTTCGAAGCGGTGCGGTCCAAGCTTGACATCCAGGATTACCAGGGTGGTGCAACCGCGGTTGCATGTGTCCAGGCCCTCGTACCTGGTGTGGCAGATTCCGGTCCTAGGGTCCTCGTCAGTATAGACGGAGTTCCCGCAGTAATAGGCGATTTTTTGCTGATTCATGATGTCTCCTTACTTGTGTTCTTTTGTGCATATACAAATATAGCAAATGGTTGCTGTGGCAGAGCACATTAACCTTTTATGCTGTATACCTTCACTATTGTGTTGTCGAGTTCTTTCTTTCGGAGCTCGGCGGCCTCGGCTGCTTCCCGGGCACGTACGACCGCCTCGGCTTGCCGGTAGGATTCCATGTAGGACCTGTACGATGCCGTGGCTTCATCGAGGGTGTCGAATTCGGCAACAGTTACGAAGTCGTACTTGCGCCAATCCTTGCGCGGGTCCGTGGCCTCGCATGACACCCAGTTGGGGGTCACGCACTGGTACTGCTGCACCAGGTATCTCCCGGAGCCGTTCTGGCATACCCGGTATGGATGGGAATCCCGTGTGCTCAGCCATGCAACGAGCAGTGCTATGGCCAATACGGCCGGGATGCTTGCGATTATGGTCCAGATAGTCATTATTACCTCTATATGTTTGATTGTTTGTGTTGATTCAGTGTTTTGTGAACACGGCTAAATTAAATCATGTATGACTCGTAGCTCATGCGGCCTTCGGACCGCAGACGGGCTTCATTGCTGGAAGATGAACTGGATATGCATCTGTTGCGTATGGTCTTTTTAGCTTTTGCTTTCCGCTGGCGCATGCGGTCGAAGAACTTCCGTATCTCCGGTTCGATGTCTTTGTTGTCCATGTAGGCAATGGTTTCCTTGCATAGGCGCCCCAGGGTTCCTCTGATTGCTCTCATATGTCCCACGCCCCCAGGCAAGTGATGGATTTGATGCTTTCCTGTTCGGCGAAAGTCAACGGCCCGAATTTATCGTGGAACTTCGTTACTTCTTCACGGATGGAATCCTTGATATGGTCGATGGCTTCCTTTCTTTCCTGTTTTAATTCAGGAACGTCTTCGCATGTTTCGTATGGCATGATGCGGTCTCCTTGCATTTGGTGTGTTGATTATTCGGTATGTTTCCTCTCAGTAATCCACGGAAATTGCGTTTTCCGTGATGGAATAGGCCTCCCGGGGGTCCCGGGCCTGGACCGTGACGGTTTCCTGTAGTACCTCCCGGGAACGTCTGGCCTTCGTGAGGAGTCTGCGGGCCTTGAGTTCCTGGAAGGGTATGATTCTGGTTACCTGGAAGGGTATGGGTTCCCGGTCGTCGGAGAAGAGTTCGGATATGGAGTCGAATTCTTCCTTGGTGATTTCCCGGAACTGGAGCTGCCTGAGGGTCTCGTAGTCGAGGCGAACCTGGAAGGGTTGTCCCAGGTGGTCCTGGGTGTACATCTCGACGAAGCCGCGGCAGTTGAAGGAGTTCACGGCGGAGAAGTGGGTTATGTGGAGGTATTTCCGGGAGGTTGCGATTAGGGGCTCGCCGCCGTATTGGTACTCGTGCGGGTGGGGGTCGTAGATGGAAATGGGGTCGCACTGTGAGAGGAAGCCGTCCATGGTGTATCCGAGGATGGTCCTGTCGATGAGGACGATGTATTTGTCCGTGTATTTGGCCAGGACTCTTCCCACGAGTCGGTCACGGTCGGTGTACCAGTACTGGTTCTGGGTACGGAAGGACATGTAGTGCTCGTTGTTGGCCATGGACAGGTCTGTGAAGGCGTCCCATAGCCTCTTGACTGTCTTTGATGGAATCATCTCGTACTTCATGGCACAAATATAGCAAAAACGGGGATTCCCGGGAAACCTAGATGTCGAGCTCGGTTATTGAGAATTCGGTCGAGATGTGCTGCTGTATGGTTGATATCCGGTCCAGGGTGAAGGTGTCCACCCATTCGCAGGAGCGTACCTCCCGGGAGAATCCGGTATGGATTGACGGGGATTCGCTGCACATCTTCTCGGTAAGGTCGATTTTTTCCTGTATGAAGCGGTCTGCCTCCTCGCGGGAGGCGAAGGCTTTCTGGACGGAGAAGGCCTTCTGCTGGTATGCGGTGGCGCCGTTGGTGTGGGTTGATTCCAGGGATACGATGTAGATTTTCATTGGCGGTACTTACCGGTACGGAGGAGGTCGACCTGCTGCCTTAGCCAGTCTACTTCAGGGAGGGATGCGTTTGGCGGGCAGATTATATCGATGTTGCTGGCGGTGTCCTCCCAGGAATCGATGTAGGGTTCCGGGTAGGCCCAGATGTCGTCGACCCGGAGGAGTTCCTCGAGTCTTTCCTTGGTATCGGGGTCGAGTTCGGAGGTGGAGATGATGTCGAGGGCGGTCTCGACATTGTCGTGGTACTGTTTCCAGTCTATCGGGCAGATGGAGAGTTCTGAAGGCATTTGGGTTATTTCCCGGTCCAGACGACTTTCTTGGTTGATGGAGGTTTCCTGTCCCATTGGTGTTTGGTGAAGTAGATTGCGTCGTCCTGCATTCTGAACACGACCGGCGTGAACAGGTCGTAGTATTCTTTCCATACGTAGTGCCACCACAGGAACCACACCTGGGGGTAGTAGCAGTCGTTAAGCTGGAGTACGCGTTTTGGGAGTCTTCTGAGCAACCAGTCGAACATGGGAGGGCCTCCTAGAGTCTGTATTCCTGGATTCTGAGAGTAATGTCCGTGTCCGGTTCGCCGTTGAATCGGAACACGAAGCGTTCGGTGCCGGATAGCATCATCTGGTTAAGCTCGTTCACCCTTTCGTGGAGGTATGGCGAGCTGAAGCCGATTTCGGTCTCTTGATTGTTTGCATAGGTGAATACGGTGATGCACGGGCCGGATAGTGCGCGGCCGGCCTCTTCGATGAAGTGGCTGGACAGGTCCTCCCGTTTGGAGCCGTGGGAGACGATTTCCCCGGTGTAGATTGATGATTCGATTAGGAAGTACATGTTGTTTTCTCCTGTCTTACAGTATGCCTATATAGTCGATAAAGATTGGCATATCGGCCAATCTTGCCAGTTCTTCCGGTGGTAGACCGGAGCCGCCTCGATACGGCTGCGTGGCGGTCACCACGGATATGTTGTGTTCCATGGCGAACTTGCGGCATTGCTCATGGAGTTCAAAGAGCTTGTTTGCATTAGGGCTGGACATAGGTTAATTCCTCATGCAGGGTGGAATATCTTCTGGAGCCAAATAATCTTCGGAGTTATCGGTCTCCGGTTTGCCACATTTGTCTATAATGGACTGCGCTCGTTCGTAGACTTCGCTATCGGAAAGGTCGGTATTGTGGAATCGACCTTCGATACAACCGTTGTATCGAATGTAAGCAACGTCATCACTAAATGATTCGACGAATGTTCCTCGAGGGAATTTATCCAGATTGAGTTTCGCCTTGATTGAATTAAGGACTTTTATTGCATTGTCTGCTGCTGTCATTGTTAATTCCTCCGCCATTGGATTTCTTTGGCAAAATCCTCCATCATCCACCAGGGAATTTGGATTGCCATGGTAGGCGTCCTGCAGGAATGGCACAGCAGTCCACCGTAGTCGTCCGGTTCCATGTCGGCGGTTTCCTCGTCGAACTCCCGGTGGCACCGGGAGCACCTGACTTTCTTCCTGGGTCCGAGAAGGGAATCGTAGAGTTCTCCATGCGTCATGGCTAGCCGTTGCTGTTCCAGGTTATAAGTAGGCGGTACCGCCAGTTGCAGTCCATGCCGAAAATCGACTCGTCCTTCACGTCATAGTGTGCGTCGCGCAGCGCCTGGATTACTGAATATGCGATTTCACTGTCGGCGTCAAGTATGTGCTCGTGGCTGTACTTTCCGAGCGAGGCGTCCTTCCTGATGCCGTCCTCGATATCTTTGATGTAGGTGTTGATTGAGTCGAACGTAATGTTCTTGGCTTCCTTCGCGTCAAGCATTTTGTCTGTTCTCCATTGACTTCTATAGGGTTTTCTCGATGTATTTCATGACACAAATATAGCAAAAAGCCTACTTGATGTAGAAGTTGGTAAGGTTCATGATGGTCCTCCCGTCGCATTGTCAGCAAGGTTATAATCTCTCACTAGTGAAGTCCAGTTAAACCACCATCCTCACCACCATTTGCTGAAATCGACCGGCTTGTCTTCCGAAAGCGGCATTCCTTCCATTTCTTGAACGTATTCGATAATATTGTCACATCGGTCCATCAAGTTCCTTTTGTACTCCTCCATAACATGTAATACGTCATCACGTGTCATCAAGTAGATATTAGAGAACCGATGGTTCAATTCATCCTCTGCTCGATTACTAACGGCAACGGCATCAAGGAGTTCACTGATAGTGAATATAGAATGTTGCTGTCTTACTGACCACTGGTAGTCACCATTTTCCCGGTAGAAACTTACAGCTTGCCCTTCAATATACACCGTGCCCTTAAATTCTGGTAGCATAGTGACTTGGTCTACTCTCATGTAGACAATGTATGTGTAGGTAACTAGCTTCACATATTTACCAACAAACATATCCCGACATACTTTCCTGACTTTTTCTCGCAGTTCGCAAAACTCTACTCGATAACTGTCTTTCATGCCAGCTATGTCGTTAAGGCACTTGTCCTCTGCGTCTGATATTTCCTTGATAAGATTCTTCTCCAGCTCGGTAGGATATTTCACTTCCCGTAATTGCGCAAGAAGCAGGTGTCTTTGCATGTCTATACCAGCATCGTTAAGCTTGCGGTCCTGGTTAAGAAGATAATGCATTCTATCCAGATATTCGGACAGTTCTGGTGGTATGGTGATATTGCTCATAGTTCCTTCCCTTTCACTAGGTTCTTTACTGCCACCTTATACGGGCAGTCCTTAATCAAATCATGGGAGACCAGCAGGTTCAAACACTTCGCATACTTGTCCTTCTCGTGGACGGCAGCGTGGCGGGCATCCCGCAGCTCCTTGCGCTTCACCTTAAAATGGTCAAACATAGAAGTCCATTTCTTCCGTTCTTCAAGCACCTGGTTGGACAGGTCGGCAATGATTCTCTCGACCAGGTCGGTTGGGTAAAAGTCCACATATTCGTGGCGATAGCCGCCGTGCTCGTCCATATAAAATGTGCGCTTTTTGCCTTCCAGTTTTCTCATCGCAATGGTTTTAACGGGCATAAGTTATCCTCTGTGCGACATTCCACGTTCACTTTTCCATCGTTTCTATACCAAATATAGCAAAATGCCTACTTGATGGAGAAGTTGGTAAGGTTCTGGATGGTCCTCCCGTCTTCGCACTGGAAGTGGTACTGGGTGGCGTAGAGCCTTCTCTTGTGGAGTTCCCCGTGGCAGACCTCCTTTCCGTCTAGGACCAGGGTTCCTTCCGTAGGAGATGGGTGTGTCCAGAAGACGAGGAAAATGATGGCAACCGATAAGAGGATAAATGACATTGCTATTTCGTATTTCATGGTGGTTTTCCTTTAGTACCGTGCATACCGTCCAAGGATTTCATGGAGACGTGGGTATAGCAGCGCGTGTGTGTTTGTCATGAGGTCTTGCAGTGGAGTGTAGAGGATATAATCAACCAGGCGCCCGTTGGTGAAGAGGTCGGTCCTGGACGGGTACTGGCAGTACCTGATTTCGCATCGGTCAAGGACTTTCGCTATGTAGTCGAATGCGACGAATACTGTGCTCAACGGGCAGTCGTGCCGGTACCGCATTATTTCGACTACTTTGTCGCTGCCTTCCGGTATGGCGATGAATATCCCGTCCTCCCCGGAGTTGGTCTTGGAAGCTCCCGTGAACCTCCGGCATTTACCGGGAGGAGGGTTGAGTTTCCGGCATATCGAGCGGGCGAAGTGGAGCGCTATGGCTATGTATGCTGCAGTCCTGAGTTTCATGGTCAGTAGAGGTCCACTTGGTCGAGGAATGATGCCGGGAGCTTTGCGTATATGTGGCCGGCCAGGTTGAGCCGATGCGAGTGCGACATGTCCCAGTCGGGAATTTCGCTGTAAGTGTATACGGTTTCCCTGGACCTGATTGCCTCCAGGTCATGTTCCGAGGCATATCCGACATGGCACTTGTCCAGGCTTAAATCTATCAGGTCTTTTAGTTGGAGCGTGTATTGGATGCTGGCGCCTTTATGGACCTTGGCAACTAGAACAGTTATCATTGGCGTAGCGTATGTTCTGGCCAGTATGTACCGGTCTGCCCGCCATGCGGCTCCGGGAAACCGGGTTGGCTTCACGGAAATTTTCCGGTATATCGTACGGAGAAAGTGTATCGTGATTGCGATGTATGCCGCTGTCTGTAGTCTCATGCTATGCTCAGGTACTTGAATATGCGCGAAGTGTCTGGTATGTGGTCATTTATCACATCCTCAACCAATTCACCCGGACGGGAAGACATGGCACTTTCGGGGTAATCGGAGTAGAAGCCTGTTTCCCGGCCCACGCTGAAGTCGCCAAAGTCACTTTTTTCTATAAGTCGCACTTCGCATAGGTCAAGGTGTCTAGCGACGACTTTGACACATTTCATCGTGTCGACCCAAGGTGCGCCGGCTGCGATGGTTGCAATAACGACGACGGTACACCTGGCATCCCGTGGGGTTGCCACTATCAGCTGGTCGGTGCTGAACTTGAGCCCGGAATCCTCCCGGGAAGGCCTGAGGATTTTCCGGAATATGGCTCTGGCGAAGGTTATGGCTATCGCCAGGTATGCCGCGGTACGGAGTTTCATCAGTACATCTCCAGGTGTTTTAGGAATGACAGGGGCATATCCCGGAGGACCTTGGATACGTAGAAGGTATTCTTCCAGTCGGTTGACATGTTGGACTCGTGGATATCACAGTAATTGCGTATCCTGCCGCCGTGCCGCCTTGCCCTATCATCCAGCTCGTCAGGCCACATCACCTGCACGCAGCACCTGTCGAAATGCCTTTGTGCTTCCCTGACAAATGAATAGTATTGATACAGGTCGGTCCCCTTGGCTATCTTCGCCACCCGTATCATCCTGTATTCTCCGGTCAACGGCATTGCGACCAGTACCTGGTCGCGAGCCAGGGTCCTCCCGGGAGTTTTCCGGGAAGGCGACAGGATTTTCTGGGAGAGTTCCCGGAGGAAGTGCAGGGTGATAGCCATGTATGCCGCGGTACGGAGGGTCATCGTTCGAGAATTTCCTTTACCTGCTCGGCCCATTCTATGGAGTCGCGTGTCCATTCCTTGATGGAGTATGAGCACTGGAGGTCGCCCAGTCCGGTACAGGAGTACGCTTCGTTCCTTGAGTCGAAGAACTTCTGTGCGGCGTTTATGACCTCTTTCTCGTAGCTGAGCTTCAGGGCGAATGCAAGTATGAACGAGAGTGCGAGCATGATGATTCCCCAGGCTAGGGCGCCCTTGTCCCCGTTTCGCTTGAAGAGGAAAATCAGCAGCAGTCCGGCAGCGGCCAGGATTACTATGGCGATGTACTTGATGTATATGTCGGTCAATTGGTTTCCTCCTTTTCTCCAGGAACCTTGGTTTCCTGAATCTTACTCAGGGTGTTTGCCATGAACTTGCGTTTCCGGTACTCGACGTAGGAGTATATCACGCTGAAGGTCACCGGCATCGAGAAGGACAGCCAGAGGATGACCATCCCGGCGAGGAGCATTTTGCTGTCCACGTCGATTGCCGTGATGACGTAGGCGGGAATGAATATGTTGAATGCCAGTATGGAGCCGCAAGCGGCGAGACCCCACAGGATTTTACCTGCGACAAACAGCATGAACGAGAATATGACCCTCATCGAGACGAGGAAGTCGTGTATACATAGCTTCATCAACCCACCCCTTCCCATTTCTTCCTGGACTCTTCGTTTTCGGTAAATGAACCCGCTGCGGCTGACGCAGGGTCAGTTACAGGAATTCCGTCACGGAACGTGTGGCCGTACTGGAGCATGTCGGCCTTGTCGTTAAGCATCTGGGCTATGTTCCGTATATCCACGCAGAAGACATCATCTGTCATCTTGTCTATGAGATACCTAAGGTCGGCGGAGTGCCTGTAGAATTGGTTGTTGAACTGCTTTACAAGTCCGTCGAGAATCTTATTCTTGTAAAGTTCCTGGTGGGTTGCCCATTTGAGAAGTCTTTTCACCCGGAAACTAAAGCGGGTAGTCTTGTCCGGCATCTCGCTGTTATATGGATATACCGTCAATAGAGAATCATAGTCCGTGAATAATGTTAGACGTGCGACGGGTCTACCAAATGCTATGCACTTGATACGGCAAAACAACAACGTTTTGCTCAGTGTGTCTTTATCCGACTGGTCAAAATCATACATTTCGAAAGTACAATGTTCCGCTCCGAACAAGTGCTCGCACGTGTCTTTGAAGAATTTTGGTGTAATCATGTCATATACCTCGTTTCCTTAAATATAGCAAATTTTGCTATATTTGGTGAAAGAGGACACAGATTATGTACGACTGGAAGGACGCGATGCGGGGAAGCATGCCCGAGGACCTGCTCCCGGTGAAGGAACTGGAACCTACCCGGAAACCATGCGTTACCGGCGAGGTGGATGTCGAGATTGTAGTTACTGACAGGTTCAAGACGGAAATATACAAGGCCAGGCGGTACCGGGTGGACCTTGGGTGGTGCTCGGAGTGGTACTGGGACCTTCCCCGGGAGATACGGTATGCTGCCGGATTTCGCATATGGTACTGGGCAGTGCTCGACCAGAAGGAACTGGAACGGGAACTTACGGACGGTTGCACATGAGATATTCGGAATGGGTTGAGAAGTACAGTAAGGAGCTGGTGTGCGAGCCGGTATTGATGCCGCACGTGGAAGTCCCCATGTCGCCGGCACAATACGAGGAACTCAAGATAACCAAGCCGAATGCGTTCTGCCGTACGCTGTACTGCGAGCACAGGGGAACGGCATACCTGCTGGACCCGGAAAACGAGGACGACATGCGTCTGCTCACGGACCTGGAAAGGAAGGCCAGGAAGGCGCACGGTTTCTAGGAAATGCAATAGTTTCCATAGGGAAAGGACGGGTATTCCCGGGAGAATCCTATGGAAAAATTCGATTACAGTGTTGCTAGGGTGTGGCTCTGCTTTTACGCGGAGGCCATTGTTGGTTTCGCCATGCTTGTCGGCTTGTCGGTACTGTTCATGCTTATCGGGACAGTACTGATTGGCGGATTCGGTGACCTGGGAGGTTTCGCCTGGGTTGCTATGTGTTACTGCATGTGTCTCGGATTCGATGATTTGGTCCGTCGTGTGCAGGAACGGGTAAGGAACTCGATGCTGAAGCTGTTCTGCTAGTCGTCGATGACTTCGTCCACCCGGCGGCCCTCGTACAGTGCATCTTCCTGGGTCTGCCGTCTTCTTTCTTCGCGTTTCCTGGCCTCAACCTCGTATTCTAGCCTGCGCTTGTAGTTGCGGGCCTGTTCGAGGGAGGAGTATTCCGGGCCGAGGTATTTCCAGTGCCATTTCTTTATTTGGATTGGCGAACGGTAGTATTCCTTGTCCTGGTAGTCGTATACGTACTGCTGGACGGTGTATTTGCCGTTCTTCATCTGTATGACCCGGTACTTCCCGGACATTTCCAGGTTCTTCCGTTCGATTTCCCTTTCCTTTACGCTTAACCGGACCTGGCTTGCTAGGACGAGCAGGATAGCTACCGGGAGTATTGACATTATGATATATTCAGCGGTCATGACACTACTTCTCCGTAGAAAGCCTGTACGTAGGTGACTGCGTCGGCCACCGTGTCGAATTCCTGGATGAGGTCGCCTTCTGCGGTGTTCTCTTCCAGGCGAATCTTGCCTGTGGTGGTGTCGGTGCGGAGCCTTAGGTGGGTTATGTTGTGGCGCATGCGCAGCTCGTGCCATGGGAGCATTATGTCGAGCGTATCAGGCATTTTAGCTGTCCTTCACCAGGCGTACGGAGAACATGCCCTCGGACTTGTCGCCGGTGAATGTGTTGAAATAGCCCGATTTGTCGAAATACCGGTACCATGCTTCGTCCGAGCTGTCCAAGTTCTCATCCGAGGACCAGAACCTGGCGGCGAACCCGTATTCGTACAGGGAGAGCGATGGGTAGCCTCGGGTTGCTGCCGTCGCGAGGAATTTTCTCGATATCGAGCCGGAGAGCTTGATGGACATGCCGGACGTGTTCGTGCTGGAGGCGAGCAGGTTCCCCGGGTCATTGCGTGCGTCCGCGCTCAAGGTCAGGTTGTACCATTCTTCCCGGTCAGGCAGGTGCCATCCGGGTATCTTGCCGGCTATCCGCACCGCGGCGTCGTAAGTATAGTAGACTTCCTGGTTACCGTCGTCGTGGTAGATTCCTTCGCCGCCATCGGACAATACGAGGTTCTCGGCCATCCAGGTCATTCTCCCGACGGTCACCTCGCGTGGGTGGAAGTCGGAGATGCCGCGCTGGCGCTCGAGCGCGGTAAATTCCGGTTCCGGTTTCGCTGGCATTTTGGCCTTGGGCTCATCTTTATCGAAGTTCACTTGGGCGCAGAAGGCCTTCCTGGCAACTTCGATATCAGAAAACATCTTCCTGAAGCATTCACGGCAGATGTCAATCCCTTGGCGATTGCCGGCTACCTCTACGTAAATGGTCCCGAGGTCGGCCGGGTTAGTCATGCACTTGTCGCATACTATCATGTAAATTTCTCCTTAATTATCAGACCACCACTTTCCGGGCTTGATGCCGGCCAGTTCAATGAGTGCCGTCATTTCGTCCACGGTATCGGCAGTCACTACCATGGAACCCCAACCGCCATCGAAGAATATCATGTGGCACATGATATTTTCGTTTTCCGGGTACTGGAGCTTCGACTTTCCCACCCTGTCCTTCCAGCATTCGCTGTCCAGAACATCCTGGGGAGTGGCGCACTTGGTTTCACAGAATTCGGATTCGTCATCCGGGAAGGCGAAACCAGGAAAGTATTTGCGTATGGTAATCATGATTATTATCCTGTCTTTGCACCAAATATAGCAAATTCTTATCCGTGTGGTGCGAAAATTGCTATATTTGTGTTAGAACAATTACCGGAGAGGACAATACAATGCCAGAAACATACGAAACAAAAGTGACCACCATTCTTCGTCATGAATATAACTGGAATGCACAAAGGGCGTACAAGTATGTGCACGAGAATTTCAAGAAATTCATAAAGTGTGCCAAGGAAATAGGGCAAGATGCTGGACGCACCGCATTTGCTCTGGATTTCGCTGTTAGCCAGAACCGGGGTTAGTTATGAAACGGTTGAATACTGAGAAGGACTATGATGAGGAAATTAGGAGGATTTCCTCCCAGGTGACCAAGCTGGAGTTCATGAAGACTAAGCTGGAGAACCGCAAGAGGGAAAGGTTCGACGAGGAATACCGCCGGGAGCGGAAAAGCTTGCGCGACTACAGGAAGCAGGTAGCCGCGATGGTCGAAGAGGCCAACAGGAAGTTTGCTGGGAAGTGGCTGTTCATAGACGACGGCACGTATATCCATGTAACTGGTGTCGGGCGTCCAGATGACAGTGACAGTAGGGTGACGGAGATTCCGAAGTGCTTGATTACGTTTCCAACATACTATGACATCATGATTGCGATAAAGGATAGCGAATATAGCCTCTATATGCAACCCGGTGAATTGCGTAGATTCCTATATTTCACCCTGTACGCTGCCGATACTATCAAGGTGACCAAGAAGGAGGTCATGTCCGACCTTACGCAGAGGGTTTCCGAGATAAATGCCGACTACGCAAAGTTGTGCAGGAAGTTCAGATGGAGAGCTAAGAAATGAAGAAGATGGAACTTTTCAACATATCGCCCGAGGGCGCTGCCCTGGTGAAGGAATACGAAGCTACCAGGAAAGCCGAGGATGGGGTCTATCTCGACCCGGACGGCAAGCGCAGGCGCATCCTGAAGGCGGCGGACGAACTGCAGCAGAGAATCTGCCGGGTGTCAAACGAGCATCCGTCATTCGACGAAGTTGCCACAATGGCGAATCAGATTGCCGAAGACTGCCTGAAGGCTGACTCAGCCCCTACCTACAACATGACGAAGGAGGAGGTGTACGCGGCAATAGTCAAGCAGCTACAGCCAATTCTGGACAGGGAGCTGGTCGGTAAGTTCATCTGCATCAAGACCGGACCTTGGGAGTTCAAGTACATCAAGGTGACCAAGGTGGTGGCCCAAGATGGCATATACGGGGGATTGCAGGTATGGGTTTCCGGGCCGGGTTTCGGGGTGTTCACCGGTAATGATTTTAATGGCGAGAAGCTGTTCCCTAGCTTCAAGAAGTTCTCGGCGGACTGTGCCGGGCTGCTGACTACCGGGAAGGACGAATTCGAGTACAAGAAGCGCTGGTTGTACGTCATGTCCCCCGAGGCGATACGGGAGAAGCTGGACTCCGTGATGTCTGAATTCCGAGTGACCGTAGGACTGGACGACAAGGGGGATGACTAATGGCCAAGTACGGACTCAGGAAAGTATGGGAAGATGCCGGGAAACCTCCTAGGCCGCTCCGGGGTAAACGCAGGAAACCCGTGGAGAAGGCCTATATGGTATGCTATTACCGGTCCGGGGAGTACTTTGAAACGTTCTCCCACGATACCACCGTCCTTAAATCGTCATGTACCGGGGAGGCACTCTACCGAGATTTGCGCGACAAGATTCCCGGTTCGGACATTTACACGATTGAGAACATAGTCTGCCTAGGATAGGGAGGATGCCATATGCCGATTCCATCGGAAAACGATACCTTCGTCAAGTACTCGATGCTGTGCAACCCGACCATGGACGGTGACGGCCCTACCTTGGCTGCAGCACTTCGTGCCTCTTTGAAGGCCTTGATAAAGCCGTATGGACAACACGTTTCCCTGAAGTCCTGCCGGTACCTTTCAGACGGCGAAATCCGGGCAAAATTCTCGGTAGAGGCGATGTCCGAGTTCTCGCTCACCGACCTGCTGTACAGCAGCCAGGACAAACTTAGCATAGAGATTCTCGAGGCCGGTGCCGACTAGCGTAAGCTCCATTCCGATGGAGAACATAGTATGCCTTGGATAAGTGGTGACCGTGATTGATTGTAGCAGAATACATGCGCTTTTCATGAGCAAGCAGCAAACGGTCTATTTGGCCACGCTGATGCTCAACTGCGTTATATACGGCATGCTCATGCCGACCTTCCTGATGCTGGACATAGGGCTAGGTAGCCGGGTATACTCTATCCAGCTAATAGTCAGCTGCCTTATCGGCTTGGTAAGTGCCTACATAGCTAGCGACGTCAACAAGAAACGCTGGGTATTCTGTCATTTCAAGGCAATAGATATTTCGGAAACACTGTTCTTCACCGTGGTGGAATTGTCATTTTTATCGGCTTACCTGATAGGAAAGTATGACCCTACCGTGGACTGGGAAGGCGTATGCCGGCTTTTCTTCGTCCATGACCTGCTACTGAGGATAGTGCGGTTCATAACTGAAATGGTAATACCGAGCATAGGGGACGTTTTCGAGCAAAGCCTGTACAAGAACCAGATAGACTACCAGAACCATTCCAACGCCGAGCGTCTGATGGGCAACATCGGCGCGGTAATCGGTGCCTTGTCTGCCTTAGCAGTGGGCGACTTTTTCAAGGAGCACGTATGGCTAATCTTTTTCGTCACCGTGTTCGACTGGATTGGACTCTGGGGACGGTGGCAGTTCTACTACAACAAGCAAAACTTCGCAATAATTGTAAGGAACTTTGCGCACGAATCAAATGAATGGCGTCGCACACATAGGAGGAAACCGAAATGATGGAATGGGAGCAAGCAACGTGGCTGTAGGAGAGTTATATGGACTACGGAAAACTGAAATTCGAACATATATCCGGCGATGACTCCGGTAGTGTAGCCGACAATCTGCATGACGCGCTGTGCCGGCTGAACGGCGGTACTTATTTCAGGAACGACGATACGCGGGAATACGAGTATATTCCACCGGACCGGACATACAGGGCTCTGGGGGCATGGCCTGCAATTGATGGCGTAATCCTGATATACATCGATGAACGATACTGTGACAATGAAATCCTGGACCCGTACAAGCTGGCCTATGCCATGTACAACGGTACCGACCCGGACACGGGTATTATCTACAAGAAGATGCCGTATTATGGGTTGATATATTACGGATTGTGTCCTACGTGGCGAGACGCCATAGAAAATGGCGTAGAGGAATGCCCTACGCCAAGTACCGGGGAAGTCGGCTGGCTGCCCAACTCGGAATGGCACTTTTAGCGGCTATTTTCATAAACTCCAGTTCGATGGAGACGAAACCCTTAATTGTAAGCCTTACTACCTGGAAGGGCCGCATCCGCTCGGATACGGTCCCGAAGAACATCTCCCGGCTTCTCCGTCAGAAGACCAAGGCGGACTACAGGGTGGTCCTGGTCTTGTCTACAGACGAGTTTCCCGGGAAGGAACGGGAGGTTCCCGGGAAAATCCTGGATATTGCCAAGTCCGACCCCAGGTTCTCCATAGTATGGCAGAAGGCCAACACGAGGGCACTGAAGAAGCTGACCGGGGCACAGATGGCTTTCCCGGGGCATCCCGTCCTTACCACGGACGACGACATAGCGGTCAAGGACAGCTTCGTCGAGGATTTCTGGAGGGTTCACCGGGAGCATCCCCGGGAAATCATAGGTGCCGACGTATGGTTCCACCCGTGCGGATTCGACATTACCGGGTGGGCCAGGTTGTTCCCGGCGGACTGCCTTGCGAAACTACCGGATTCCCTGTTCATGAAGTACTTCAGGGGACTGGAGGACGACGTGTGGAACGGGCTGAGGGCATGCCTTGTGGGAACCAGGCACAGGAAGCTGGGAAGCTGGCCGTTCGTCGAGCAGGTAAGGATTGGCGATACCGCTTTGAGTGGAAAGTATCTTGAGACCGACCCAGTGGAGATGCTGCGGAGGTTTGCCAGCGAGTGGAAGGCTTGATATAGTTTTCGGTGAGAGGTTGATATGTGCAACGGTAACGAATACGAGGGAAGGCCGTACACGGTGGTGACGGCTAAGCGGTATCTGTATGAGGAGGGCATGGAGCCAGGCTACGAGATAGTGCCCAAGGATTTCAACCCGTGGGTCGGGTGCGCTGCCGGTGACGGCAGTAAAGCTGTATGGTCGCCGGCAGGCCCGCCAAAGACCGGCGACTTACTCTGATGTATTTTCAGGGGCAATGTAGTAAACGGCACATTGCTTACCGGTGTTCTCATCCTTCTCCATCTCGGCAGATTTTCTCGCTGCATTCGTCGAAGCATTCCGGGCACTTGTACCAGTAGTGCGGCTCCGGTATACCGGTTATTGTCACGGTTACCTTGCACCTAGGGCGGTGCCAGCACCGGGCACGGGGAACAGAGAACTCGCATCCACAGCTGTAGCAGTGGAACACTATCTCGTCGGGATGCGATGACCCGTGCTTCAATACGGTTACGTTCTTGTCCATTCTAGTTCCTCGGCTCGAACAGTGTCACGCAGAGGGAGCCGTCGACAGGCTTAACGTCGTAGCCCATGCTGCGGTACACCTGCATGATGATGTACAGGAGGTCGATTTCCTCCAGCTTGCAGTGGTGTTCATGGCAGAACCAGTCCACGGAACGGTTCCACCAGTTCCTGTTGATGAATACCCGGTGGTCGTCGGTCACGATAAGCTTCCAGAAAAGGATGTCGCCATCCAGGTCGGCGTAGCTGTATTTCCCGGGTTGTTCCCGGACGAAGTCGTTGATGAGCCAGTCCTTTACCTCGGCCATGCGTTCCTGGTAGAACTGTATGCGTTCCTCCTCGGTCGCCTTCTGCTTCTGCAGGTAGAAATAGTTGCTAATCATGTGGAATCATTCCTTGGTGGTTGCTGGGGCAATGAAGTAGACAGCATAGTGCTTCCCGGTGTTCTCGTCCTTCTTCATCTTCGTCTCGATTGGCAACCCCTTCTTCTTGAGGGCGAAAATTTGTGCGCCGAGGCGCAGGCACCCGAACATCTCCAGAGCCTCCAGCGGCGTGATGGCACGTCCGGACTCGAGATATTCCCTAATATGCTGCTGTTGTGTCTTGGTGGAGCTGTGGTCGATTTTCCAGTCGGGGTGGATTCCGCGGACTTCCTTCCTGTCGTTTACGAGGGAGAACTCCATACAATTCCCGTCCACTATGGCGGTATTCTTCACGCGCAGGGTCTTTCCGTTCATGGTGAACCTGAGCTCCGTGATGTGGTTGTTTAGTATCTCGTCCATGTAGTCTATCATAGCTGGTCCTTTGTTTGATTACTTATTGTAGCTGGCCTCGCGACGTTTTTTGGCGGCAAGCAAGGACCTTCGGTTCTTCGTAATGTAGAACTTTGCCGTCCTGTCCGGGTCATGGCAAAACTGCCGCAATACTTCGCTGAACTTGTCCTCATCATACCCGCTCCATAGCAGCTCAGCATCGCCAAATGGCTCACCCGCTTGGAGAATCATAAGCATTTCACCTGGGTCAACCGGCGTGCATGCCGGATTGACGGACGGATACATTTCGGCAAATCCATCCGTTCCGAACGTAGCATATACCGTGCCGTCCCCGGGAATATCCAGTTCGCATTCCGGGAAGAACGCCCTGCACATGATGCAGAATCTCTGGACAAGGAATGGTGTATCAAGTGGCTGGTATGGCATATATAGGCTCCTTTTCCCTTTCGTTGTACACCAAATATAGCAAATTCCGACAAATTTGCTATATTTGTAGTAAAATGGGAACGCACAAGCAATACAACCCCTGAGGAATTACGATGTTCTACGTAGCGAAACTTACTCCGGAGAAGGACGGTGGATATTCCGTGACCTTCCCGGACATCCCCGGGTGCATCACCCAGGGTGACACCAAGGAAGAAGCACTCAAGATGGCCAAGGAGGCCCTTGAGCTCGTCCTTGAGGAATACCTGGACGGACGTCCGCTTCCAGACCCGGACACCGACGAGGACAAGGAAAACGGGTTGTACCCTGTGTTCGTCAACGCCAAGCTGGCGAAGGAACTACTGGACAAGTATAAAATCACATCAATCAAGACGCTCGAAACGCTGGACGAGCTGGGATTCTTCGGGTAATATCATGGGTGGTGACAAGTATCTTATTTCGTACGACTGGCGTAATCCTATGGGAATATACGTGTTCTGCAATCACTATTCGACAAATTCGCTGTTCAAGTTCGTATTCAAGT
>JAEEGL011575204.1_pt1 | contig 19754 bp, 16 predicted proteins | sample 9134231 | NCBI WGS metagenome assembly JAEEGL01 (sample SAMN16246548, study PRJNA631951) | gut metagenome | biome: gut microbiome; feature: rumen; material: fiber-attached | host: Bos | place: Iran: Karaj | collected 2018-10 | reverse complement strand
GACTTTATTGTTGTCCAAACAAATACTATTAAAAACCACGCAGCATAAAACCCCAGCATGGTATATTTGACCTGAGCTATGACTCCGGCACATAAACCGACATAAGATAGATACTTGTACTGTTTCTTGATATCAAGTTCATCATGAAGAAGAATATCAAGCGCATACATACTATATGACAAAAGTGGCAGACAAAACTCCTCAGCGGCCCCACCAAAATAGAAACTCCAGGAGGAGTATACACATGCCCCAAGTACCGGAATCAGTACCATTGCCATAGATGTACTGCTTTTTCTCTCAATTGTCTTTCCTGCAAAATACAGGAAAAATGTTCCTGCAATTATCTCGAATATAAATACTCCCAAAAAAGTCCTCTTAGAAATAAGATATGCCAGGCCATATAGCAGATAAAGAAACGGCCCTTTCTGGTCATACAGATCTCTATATATGACCAGACCGTTCATCATCCCCTTGCCCATAGTGAAATAGCTATTTGCATCATCCCAATTATTACACACAAACAGAACTGAGGATCTTGTTGTAAAAAGAAGTATCAAAGCAGCGCAGATAAAGCTCCACCAAAACAGTTTTCGTTTCATATCACACCTCAACATAAATTAGTGCATTTGAAGTCAGTTTATGCAAAAACCCCATATCTACAAATGAACAAATCAGCACAATAACTACAAAAATCAGGACAAGGAGCATAAGCTTCTTTTCCTTATATAGTTTTTCAGGTTTTTGTACAGCAGAGTCGTTATCTAATGCCATTGAGAGATAGTACGCAAACAACACAAAAAGCCAAGGTGTCGCAACCAGGTACTCAATACGATATTTAATCATAAACACTCCAAGACAAAATGTTGAGATCAGAGCATAAAAAAGAGAAGATGCCAAAAGACTCTTTTCCGTATAGAATTTGAAAGAGCGTCGATATAATCCAGCCTGCTGTTTATCACCTATCATCCTGAACTCTGCGAATCTCTTAGTTGCCATTAAAAACGCCCCAGCCATCCAGTATCCTATAAGAACACTTGAAGGCGGAATCGAATCTCCTGTTGCAATAAACCATCCCATCATAAATCTCAGCATATTGTTTACAGATTCTGAAAGGACATCGATAAACGGAATATCTTTCGTCCGGAAGGGCTTCACATTATAGAGAAATCCCATTATCAGCAACACAATTACAGTTATAAGAAAAAGCTTGTTCACAAGCCATGAAAAGAACAGTCCCAATATGATGAATGCCACATATTCAACCATAACCCACTTAAAAGACATGTTTTCGGTCACAACAGGTCTATTCTTCTTCGTAGGATGATATTTATCATAAGGAGCATCCAACCACTCGTTTATCACATAATTGGCACTGGCAATAAAACAGGTACCCAGAAATCCAAATAAAAATTTAAGCATATTCAGATCACTCCAGGCAACATCGATGATCAGCACTGCCACAACCAGCCCAGGAAGTATAAACAATTGCTTTATCCAATGGTCGATTCGTGCGATTTTTAAGTATTTTTTCAATTTCTATCTCCTTATTGAAGCAAAAAAATAAGGCAGAATATGAAAAGAAGACATCTAATGATGCCAATTTTCATATTCTGCCACATATACGCATTTCTTTTCACAATTCAGACCACTCATACTTATCAAAAGCATGACGTAGCCCAAATCATAAAAGCATTAGCCTTTCAGCTGCATAATGTAACAAATTCAATTTATGCGAGGATTATAACATGACTTCAGTTATAAGGGCAACTACAATAGGTTCTTTATTGTATTCCTGCTTGATGTAATTCTCTACTGCCCGGCATATACCTTTGTTTGCACGTTCGTCCCTTACTCCCTGACTCACAAATCTGGACAATTCATTCAATACAACCGTTTTCAGTTTTTGAATGTTTTCAAGGTTTGCTTGCTGTTCCAAAAAGCCACAGCTGGTAATCCTAAGATCAGATGCGTATCTCCCCGTCTTTTTGTCTATACATATTTCCAGAATGATCACACCTGATTTGGATAGGCGTTTCCTTTCATCCAATAATTTTAGATTTATCTCTTTCTTCTCAAATCCGTCGATCAGTATCTCATTTAAGTTAATATGACCATTCACTTTACATTCTTCGGATGTGAGTTCGACTATGTCACCATTTTTGATCAGCAGGATATTTTCAGAAGGAATCCCTATAGAACCAGCTAATCTCTTAGCCTCTCTTCTATAACGATATTCTCCGTGTGCCGGTATCACAAATTTCGGGTTGAGGAGAGTATACAATAATTTAAGTTCTCCCGCGTAGGCATGGCCCGTTGCGTGTATATCCTGAAATTCCACGACAGCGCCCTGTTCTTCAAGGCTGTTCAGTGTCTTGTTAAAATCTACTTCGTTTCCATGGATGGCAATTGAACTAAATAAAACTACATCACTCTTTTTTATCCTCATTATGTCATTATTACCTGCAGCTATTCCTGCAATGCACTGGACTGGTTCTCCATGATTACCTGTAGTAAGGAATATTATCTGATCATCGTCATACTTATCAATTTCATTTACTTCTATCAATGTATCTTCACAAATATCCAGGTATCCAAGCTTTCTTGCAGCAGAAAAAACTTCAAGCATTATGCTGCCTTCCAACGCAACCTTCCTATTGTATTTTTCACCGAGTTTGATTATTTGCTGAACACGATCCATATTGGATGCAAAAGTCACGATAATGAGTCTGTTTTCCCTGTACATATGAAAGAAATTATCTAACTGATTGTTAACTTCCTGCTCAGATTTGGAAATTCCATTGTGCATGGCATTAGTGCTATCTGACAGTACTGCAAGAACACCTTTTGTACCAAGAGTTGCCAATCTTGCAAGATCAGCCGTATCCCCAATGATTGGCGACATGTCTATCTTAAAATCTCCCGTATGAACAATTATCCCTTCGGGAGTGTATATTGCCAACATGGCTGAATCAGGAATACTGTGGTTTGTACGGATAAACTCAACCTTAAAAGAGCCTACTACAATTGTACTTCCAAGCTTTATAGCTTTTGTTTTAACCCCTGATATGCCCAATTTCCTAAATTTATCTTCTACAAGTTCTATTGTAAGAGGTGTTCCATAAATCGGCACCTTAAAATCACCTATAATATAGGGTAAAGCTCCAATATGATCCTCGTGTCCATGAGTCAGAATAATGCCCTTTAATCTGTCTGCATTTTCTCTAAGATAAGTAACATCAGGAATAGATGTGGCGATTCCCGGCATATTATTAGGAGGAAAAGAAGTTCCACAGTCAATGGCAATAATATTATCCTTTGTCTCGATCAGAGTCATATTCATTCCGATCTTATCAAAGCCACCAAGAGGTATAATCTTAACGCAGTCTTTATTTTCTCCCATATCACTTCTCTTTCTGAATAATTCGGATATATATTAACCATTATCTATCTTTTGAAGCGCAAATTCCAGCAAAAGAAATGATCAAAGTTCATCAAAACCAACTGGTTTATATGAATTTCAAAGAATGTAAGACAGTTACTGGATTCTATGAGTGAAAACCCTGAGGGACCCCCTAGGGAAACCCACTGGGTGAGAGGACTCTCTATGCGCAAATAAGATGGGACTTTGAGCAGAGCACTTAGCGAGGTCCTTTCGAGCTTAGTGCGAGCCATGGGTGAACACTTGGCGAGGTTTTTTCGAGCCTAGTGAGAATCCCTGAACCCTCGCAGCGAAGCTGCTGGGTGGGAGTCCCCTTCCACACAACTTTCGCGCGGAAGATGGGAAGCGACGGAATGAGCTCTGCTCATTCCTAGTCCCCGAAGGGGAAACCCACTGGGTGAGAGGACTCTCCCCAGTGGGTTATACGAAAAAAGCCTCAGGCTCAATGCCTGAGGCTTTTTCGTATCATCCAGTGCGGAAGATGGGACTTGAAGAATGCTACCATTCCAAAAATCCAGTAAAATCAAAGCTTCCCGTTTCTAAAAAGTAGTCGCGACCACCTTGCGACCCCCTAACTGCATAGCAAATAATCAACTTATTTTACTCATTACTCAGCTTATTTGGCAACTAAGATTTAAAAGCTAGTCCACTGTAACTCTTTTTATTATCTCTGTATTTAGTGCTTCTAACAGCTCATCATCATATGTTTCACCTTTTGAAACCCACATATCCATATCATATAAAACATTATTAATAATGCATGAACGCTGTAAATTTTGAAGTGTTTCCTCTTTATTGATTCCCGTTTCAAACAAGCCGCAAACTCGATTAGGCTGCGCCAAAACATTTTTCGTTCTTAAATATCTGCAAGCGTCATCTACAGACGTTATCGCCGTATAAGAAACACCATTCGGATCATTCTCTCCCATATGTCTCAGCGGATGTTGCATATCATATATCTGTTCTTCTTTAGCCCTATCAATACGATTGACCAAACGATAGGAAATAGCATCATGCACTAGATAATCCAATTTAAAACTAGAAGGTATATTCTTCCTACAAATAGATACAACGGTATCTAGTAAATGTTTCATATGTTCAATATGCTCTTTCCAGTCATTAAAAGAGCCATTCAACCCAAATCCTAATGCATCCAGATCATGATGAGCTGCAAATTTATCTCGCCAATGATAGATTTCTTCTACCTCTGGATACTCATTTAATCTATTTCTATTAGTTTTTTCATTACTTCGAGATGTACTAATAATATCAATATGATTATCCAAAACTGCCGAACACTCTATAAAGAAATCGAGATACAAAGGTTCTATCATATTTCTTGCAGCTCCTGTTGGAATCTTCCTGTGATACTTTGCAATATAACTCAAGCTATCTATTTTAATTTTTGCATTAAAAGCATAGGATGCTATTATCCACTTTCTTGCCGAAGCAGTTAATCCCTCTATATTTCTTACTGCCATGTTAATCCCTCCAACACTACTTTTTATGATATCTGTCTTTAACATTTTTTTCAGCAAAAATCTTCTCAAAATGTAAGCAACCTTTTTCAAAACAATCAAATTCATCGACCTTGTGACCGCCTAACAAGGTAAATGCCATCTAGTGTTCACCGAGGCATCATTATCTATTGTTCCCTTTTGAACAGTTTCAAGCATCTTTAAATGCTGCTCTATGCGTTTGTCTATATGTCGCAATTTTTCTTCTCGTTGTTCTTGCTCAACTCTTATTTCTTCCTTCATTGCTTCCATCTCAGACCGCCAAGCATTTATGCTTCTTATGATATCTTCAATCTCATCTTCTTCAGAATATTCTTTGCCTGTGATTTCAGACAATGTATTCAATAATAAAGCTGTCATTTCCTCATCCTTAGCAGATATCTCTTGCTCCTGCTTTGTTAAAGCTATTTCTTTATCATCTAACGTTTTCTTTCTATTAGATAGTTTCTCATCTTCTGCCTGCCATGCTTTCTTCTGTTCAACCGTCCAATTGTTTTTGGTTACTCCATTAAGAATCCAGTTCTTGGCATCTTTGCCAAAAACATTAACCATATGTTTAGCTAAATCTTTATGGTAATTTCTTAATTCAGAACGTGACAACAAACTTGCTGATGACACTGTTCTTTTCCCTGTTTTTCTGCTAATTGCTTCTGGTATAAAATCCATATGTATCTGCGGTGTAGTCTCATCCATATGAACAAAACCACCCAACATATTATCAGCTCCATATCTTTTTGTTGTGAAGTCATATACTTCCTCAAAAAAGCGTTTGCTTAGTTCAACATCGTTCGGTGCATTGTATTTCCTGAAAATTTGCTGACCACTTTTGCTCACCATTCCAGTATCATATTGTTCTTCATGGCACAACTCTGCTGGAAAAGTTACAATCCATTCCGAGATGACATTTGTTTGTGACTGCATGGGTTTATCTTTCATTATTTCTTTGCACCGTGAGATCACAGAGTTATAGCATTCATCTACAGTCCTGCCATTGATACCAAAGTTATAATTTAAATACGACCGTTTAAAATCAACATTATTCTTATAGCTATTCGCTGTTCTATCATGCTCATGGAAAATTTTCTTAATAATCTGTTTCGGATAACTATCTACTCTCGCCATAATACTCAACCTCCTTCCTTTGTACTATTGTTAGCCCCTATTATGCTTTGTTAATTTCTTAACGAACTTATCAGACTCTAATAGGGTCTAACAAGCTATACCCTTAACGGGTATGCTTGCCCTGCGGGGCTATATAATCATCCGCAGAAATCATTAGCAAATGGATGATAAGCTTCCTCTGGAACTGTATCAAGCCATGCCGAAATTTCATTCCCATTAGCATTAATATCTCCAATATCCTGAATAAGTTTATTAAGCTTTATTACTTCTGCTCTGATAGCTTCAACATGTTCATACATTTCTTCATCACAAGAACATGGCATTTGCTCAAGAAATTGCGCAATAGTTCTGTACTTATAAATGCTATGCAGTTCATTTTTTTCATATTGCTTTTGTGCAATATATTCTGAGTGCATACTTATCGTTTCAAGACAATCAATAAGTCCTTTGTATTTGTTACTTCTATTCCTACGAAGTACCCTCAGCGCCTCTTCAATAATATAAAAAGCACTAACTTCGTTATCCTCATTTGTCATATATACAAGCATCAATAAAACTTCATTTGCTTTCATAATATTCCTCCTTCCAGGAGGCTTTTGCTAATGTGCAAAGCCTCCTTTGCTATATACTTTAATCTCAGGCACTGACTGATTTTGATAAATGTTATTTTTACTACCTAAGATTAATTCACTTTATTTGCATTAACCAAAAGTCCTCTGGCTCTATCCATTTTCCTATACATTTTGCTGATCCTAACACCTAGGATTATCGAGGGCATTTGTTTCTTATCTTTCTCAGGAATGCGCTGTTGTCCGTCATCATAAAACCAATTGCATTCAGTTCTGCTTTCGATATATTCAAGCATTGCATATTTAAAATATTTCTTCTCGTCATAAGCTAATAAACCATGGTTTTTGCAATAACCTTGATAAACATTAAAAATTAGCTTAAACGGGATTCTGCTAATCCCATCCATTTTCTCAAGAAACAGCTCCATGAATTCTTCAACAGATAAATCACATCTACACTCTTTATCTGTCTTTCTTTCAACGAATGCGTCTGCTTCTAATGTCTCTATTATTTCATCAAGCAATTCATTCATTTTTTTGTTAAGAATATTTACTTCCCTCTTGTACTGACGCAAAGATTTAATAGTTTTCATGTTCCCTTGATATACCTTTGAGTTATTTTTTCTTTTTTCCATTGTGATAACCTCCTTAAAACTCTGTAGCCTCTGAAAGCCACTTTATAAACTTTTCTCTATGAACAAGGTATCTACGCCCCTGTTTAACAACAAAATCGACATCAGGTCTCTGCACAATTTCATAGACCTTGGCATAGCCGATACCTCCAAGCGCAGACGCTTCTTTAGGATCAAGAAACACCTTTTCACTAATCGAAACAGAATTCTTTAGTTCCACCAACTTGGATACTCCATCTTCATTTTTTTGCATTGCCATAATAATCACCATCTTTAACCTTTCTGATTTTTGAAAAACAAAAAAGGCAACAGATAGCTCTTAGCTATCTGTTGCCCTAATCACCAGTATTATTTTCAAGTGGTCCTGCGACGCCTTCCACCGTTACAACTATCACTTTATTAACTTATTATCACATTATCACATACAAAATCACGTGTCAATACATGCTCACACCAAAAGAAAATGAAGGAAAAAGATTAAAGATAATAAACAACATAAGTCCCAAAAATATGAGACCTTGCTCAAAACTGTATCGCCCTGTTGGTACGCTGCAACACTCTTAAAATAGGTTGGTTGCGAAAAATCATCTCACGTGCTCACGTTTTTTGGAAACCTTTTTATATATATAATAATAAAATCTATTTATATTATCTTACTATATTTATATTTTTTCTCACGTAGACTAAAAAAAAAATGAGTTTGTGTGACATTTATAAATAAACGCCTATTTTATAAGGATTATAAGCTCTCAAATATTTTTTTAAATATGAGACAATTATTTATGCCAACCTCACAGCCCGCATAAACACTGGATTTCTTGCGCTCAAATTTTATGAGACAATTTCTTTTGTGATAGTTAAAATAAGAGCCTTGGCAACCGCCAAGGCTCTTCATATCAATAATTATTATTCACTTTCTGCTTTTTCAAAATCCAGTTTGCCCGCTCAATAATAACGGCATAATATAGTCCCTTGTAGAATTCAATTCAGCTGTCTCTTCCTTTTTATGCCCAATCATATTATCTACGTTTTTCATAACTTTTTCCCAGTGTTCCAAAACATCTCGTGGGGGAATAACAATAGGGAACGTTTTAACTATATCTACAGAAAGATTTGCTTGCACACTTCCATTATCATAGTTCGAACACAACTGCCTATAATAATCAGATATAAGGTAGTGGTACAAATATGTATTATTTATAATAGCGAGCGGTCTTACTATTACCAACGCAGAGGCAATTGCCGCCCTTTCAAAAGGAGAATATACACATTTATCAATTGCACCTCGAAGTGTCAATAAAATATCATCTTTTTTTGCTTTGCCAGCACGTAATGTATCATATTTTTCCTCGGTGATATACTGCACATCTTCGCTAATACTATTATTCACTATCATTCCGCCGTTAATAAATGGAATGCCTTCTGATACAAAATCACTTCCACTAGGATAGTTCTTCCCCCTATCACCATTTTCAAATTTTGCGGCTTTTCCTACCGTACTTACAGACCACCCCTCAGGTATTTCGGCTTTAATAAGATCATTCCAAATCATTTTACCGCCAGAAGATTTATATGGATTACCATTCTTATCAGGAAAATCAAACTGCAAAAACCAGTAGTTATATAGCATTTTTCCAAATTGCACTGATTCCTCAACTATCTTGTTGTTGTTTTCAATGATAGCGGAAAGATCAAAATAAAAATCACCTATTTTCCTTTGTATTTCCTCGTCTGGTATTGGAATCAACAAATTATCTAGATCAGACTTTTTAAAATGTGGTATAGCAATTCCTACGTGGAAATTAGCTATTTTCTCCTGTATAAAGCTTGATCTAAGGACAGCAAATAGATACCGGTAATACACTTTGTCCTTATTCACGCGTAATCCAATCATATCTTGCGCAGCACAAAACGTAACTGGGTCAGGAACCAAACACACTCTTCCAGGAGTACCTTTGTTAACAAACAGAATATCATTGGGTTTCAATTCTGCTCTAAACCAATTTTTTCTTGTATCATCCGATATATATCGTATATTTTCGAAAGTAGGGTATATGCTTGTATGTTTTATGCAATTAGTTGCTATTAACGGGAAACCAGTCTCACTTGTTGGACATGATTTCCCACGATTATCAACTATACATTCCAGCAAATCTGTAATTGGCACTTTAGGGCATTGTTCCATTTTATTCATATTTCAATTCCTCAATCTGTTGCTTTACTTTTTCTTCAAGAGCATGGCCATCTGCAAATAAAACATCTAGCTTAGTAGAAAACTCCTTCATTTTTTCGACAAACTGCTCCTCCGTCAACTCAACAAATTGTATTTTAACCTCAAAATACTGTCCCGCAGAAAATGAATATCCTTTTTTTTCTATTTGATCATATGAGACTTTTACCGAAAAGTTTTCTTCCTCTAATTGGTGTATAAACACACTCTGAATTCTTTCAATCTCATCGTTGCTCAACACCGTTCGTTGATTTTTTCCTTCCTTTACCTTTGCCCCTAATTTAGAAGCATCAACAAGCATAATTTCGCCATTATTATTGCTTTTATCAATAAACAGTACCGACACGTTTGTTCCAGTATTAGCAAATATATTACTAGGGAAAGAAATAACTCCTTTAAGCCATTTGCTTTCAATAATTGTCTTTCTAATTGTCTTCTCGATGCCTGATTGAGCAGTTAAAAACCCTGTTGGCACAACTATAGCAGCTTTACCATCATCCTTAAGCGACCATAGAATATGTTGGATGAAGCATAAATAGATAGCCATAGAATCTTTCTTTGTATTAGGAATCTTAGGAACACCAGCAAAGAATCTTCTAATTCCATCTCTTTCTTCAGATTCTGCCCACTTATTCTCAATGGAATCACGAGTAGATGAGAAGTCCATCTTAAAAGGTGGATTAGAAGTAATAAAATCAAATTGCTTAACTCCTGAGCTAGGCTCATGAGGTATTTTATAATGCGCAGGTGTATCAAGAGTATCACCCTCAATAATATTATCCAAAGAGCTGGTAAGACCATTTAACATCATATTAATTCGTAAAAATCTTGAAGACTTGCCAGAGATATCCTGTGTATACACCTGTGCTTTCTCTCCAAAACTTCCATGCCCAAGCTCATTTGCAAGATGGAGCACAAGAGACCCAGACCCAGCAGAAGGGTCATAAATCTCGTAAACTTTATCTTCAACAGGACTCATTTGGACAAGAATCTTGGCGATGATTGATGAGATTGCCTGTGGAGTAAAATACTCCGCATAAACACCACTTGCAACGTTATAATCTTTAATAAGATATTCAAAAATTCTTGAGTAAAAATCGAAATTATTTTTAAATGCATCTCCAAAGTCAAAACGTTCCTGACTAATTATTCCAAAGATGTTCTTCGCGAAATTATTTCTTTTTGAGCTTTCAACATTTTCTGTGATGCGAGTGAATAGAGGTTTTCTTGCTCCATCTGCAGTCTCTACTGAAAAAGCTTCGTTCTTTGTATCATTTGAAATCTTCTCTAGAGCATCATCGAAAATCTTATAGAACTCATTATAAGAAACCTTGTTGATGAGATATTCGATTGTTTCATCGTATGTGAACGCAACATCCTGAGGATAAGAATCATAAAAAGCATCCATTTCTGAATTCTCATTCTTGAGCACTTCTTTATAATCCATTCCGATTTCTGCTGCGAATTCCTTTAGATTAGCCATAAACTTATCATTCAAAAACTTATAAAGGAATACGGATGTAATTACCACTTCCTCCGATGCTTGATTTGAAAGGCCGTTAGTCTGGCAAAGACCTTTCAATTCATCAATAATCTGTTCAATCTTATGTTCTAGTACAACTATGTCTGGCATATTATTTGCTCCTTTTACTTATATATTTGAATATTGGTATAAAGCTCGTTCAAGATTGCGTCATAGTACGCTTTTATCCTTTGGTAATGTCCGGCTTTTAACAAGTCTTTTGTGGATTCTTTCTTGATGTTATCCGTAAAGTTCTTTCTTCCTTGAGCTATCATACCATCTACATTTAATGTATCTTTGATATTCTCATAGACAATAACCAACGTCCTCTCAATAACAGACTTATCAACCAACGCATAATCAACAACTGCATCCTGATACGTTTTTACAAATGCATAATTATCCCCATACTGCTTTGCTAATCTGGTATTCTCATCATTGATATCTTGCGCCTGCTTGAGTGCATCAAGCAATTCATCTGTTATAGAATCAAGATCAGATAAATCAGAAATAGATAGCTTATTGAATATCTCTTGAAGAAGCTGATCAAGTTTCATCACCTTGATATCATCTTTATTCTTATTCTTCTGTATTTCATCATGAACAGCTCTTACTGTCTTTTCAAATCTCTGATACTCAGGACTGTCAGGAGTAAACTTTCCAAGGTCTAAAATCATGATTGCTGTCTTTATGAAATCATAAAGAATAGTCACAACTTCATCATTGGAGATAACGTTCATCATATCAACAGGCTTAGACGCAAGATTTATGAAATCTATTCTTTCCTGAACTGAGCGAAGCAATTTCTGATTCTTATCATGATCAATCTGTTTAGCATAATCAGTTGCCCTCGAAAGAATAAACTCAGTCTCACATTCCTTAATGCCATTTAACAAACGTCTAATCTTAAGAAGTGTTTCTTTATTGTACTGTGCCAGTCTCTTCGAAAACTTTTCAAGATTATCTGTATCTATAATGTCATCCAGCTCATCAACATATCTGTGATATTTCTTATTAATGTCTTCTTTGTCAATTACAAGACCTGCCAAAGAACCTTCATTTTCACCATTCTCATTGAGATCAGCTTCAAGCTCCTTAATATAAGCATCGATTGTATTGTCGTATTCTTTTTCTATATCAACGAAATCAACAATATATCCATACTTATATACCTTGCCAGTTGGAGACTTGTAAGGACGATTTACTCTAGAAATCGTCTGCAATAAACTCTGTGCATGCGGTCCTCTAAGAAGATACATCTTCTTAAGACGTTTTACGTCATAACCTGTAGTAAGCATAAAGTTGACTATAAGGATATCTGGAGTAAGTGTATCCCTGAAATCTATCTGATTATTCTTATTTATCTGAGCCTGCGCAGGGTCATTCATATCAGTTATTACAAGTCCTGTCGAAAGCTTCGAATTAGCTTTAAACCATTCGTGAACCTTTCTCGCCTGTGGATTTGTACGGCAGACAATCATTCCACCAATTGTATTGTCTGTGTTTTGAAGTCTGAAATTTCTAAAGTCTTTTTCAATGAACGCACCTAAACAAGCGACATAAGCATCCGATTCATATACATCCTTATCATCAAGCTTATTATCTTCAATATCCAGATTCTTCTTAATTTCACTCTTGGCTACAGTATCAATGTTTTCCTTCTTGATACGAAGTGTGTAACCATCAGCAATGGACTTATCATAAAAATATTTATGAATATAATCACCAAACTTAAGATTTGAACGCTCTTTCTTGGTCAACAATGGCGTTCCTGTAAGAGCAATATAAACCGCGTCCATATCACAAGTCATAAGGTTCTTAAAGTATTCTCCAGTAGACTTATAGCTACGATGTGCTTCATCTATGAAGAAAACACGCTGAACCTTGGCATTATAGTCGTTCTTCGCCTCATCAAGCCTTGTTTCAAGCTTCTGAATATTAGCAACAACAACCTCTCCTATTGACTTGGTATCAATGTTTGTAGATAAAGGCTTGTCTAATTCCTTCATAAACTCTTCTTTATCTTTGCAGTTGATTACGTTAAGCCCTCTAATCTTAAACTCTGTTGATGCCTGACGAAGTAGATCAAGTCTGTCTACAATAAAGAAGAATCTTGTATTTATATTCTTCTGTGCATAGTAATCTCTAATAACTCTGTTTGAAAACGCAGCTAATCCAGTCTTACCAGACCCCTGAGTATGCCAAATAATTCCACCTTTGCCACCTTTTTCAAGTCTCTCAATAATCTTTCTGGTAGCAAAGAACTGAGGATATCTCATAATATGCTTCTCTGGTACTTTGCCATTAAGAAACATCATTCCATATCGCAGAAAATATGAAAATCTTTCTTTGTCAAAAACTGACGTAACAAACGAATTGCATGGAGTTCCAGTTTTCAAGTTCTCCTGAAATTCCTCTGTATCATATTCATTAGGATTGTAACCGCAGTCTTTTATAACATGACGAATCTCATCTTCTTTGATGTCAACATAAGGATAATCTAGAAGGTAGTTCTCATCGTCTTCTCTAAAAAATGAAAAGCTTGTATTTGTGCCATTTGGAGTAGTATAAAATGATCCTGCTTTTACATCTTCTGCATCATCAGCATCCTCATAAGGCATATTATTGCTGAATGATACAAACTGAATCATATTAAAGAACTTCTTGTAATCAGGATTTACAAGTCGTTTATTTATCATTCGGTCAAATTCTTTTTGAATACCACCTTCATTGTTTGGCTTTTTCACCTCAAGGAATGCCAATGGCATACCATTTATCAGAATATTAATGTCTGGTCTGAAAGAGCCTTCTTCAGTGCCTTCAATAATCGAAAAGGGCAGTTCATCTACCACAGCAAAATCATTGTTATCCCAATTTTCAGCATCAAAGAGTTTCACTCTATCAAGCGGGTTAATCAACCAATTATAAAATTCTTTTCCAAGGTCATTATTCTTAATAACACTATTAATTTCCATCAATATCTCTTTAATTTCATCAAAAGAAAACTCTCTGTTATTAATTCGTTCAAGAGCTGGCTTAAATCTATTGATAAAAATCTTAGTATTGAAGTCTACATCTGCCTCTCTGAGAGATTGATAATCATAACCTAGTCTCAACAGCTGTACTGTCGCAGGTATTTTTACTCTCATGTCTTCATTAAATACAGCCATTATTTTGCCCCCCTATCATTCTTATATCGTGCATCAACTGGCTTCTCTGCATCAGCAGGAATCAGCCATGTTTTTCCTTTTTTTATTACTCCTTCAATACGTCCGTTAGCGCATAAAACACCAATGCGTCTGGATGTAATATTCCATTTCTCAGACATTTCTACAGTTGTTAAATATTCCATGGTAAATACTCCTATTTCTTGGCTTTTGACAACTCTTTCTTATAACGGTCTCTCATAGTAAATAAATATCTGGCATCTTTTTCTATATTCGCAATCAAATAATTTAAAAACAAATCCGAATATCTGATTACTACAGGTTTTTTCAATCTATAAACATATCTCTGATTATCATTAAAATGATTTACACTAGTTATACATAACAGATCATGCGGTTGTAGCTTTCCATTTGACGGATAGATTGATTTATCAAATTTCTCATTCAATCTATCATGTATATCAGCAAAAACATAAGGATGTGTTTTTTCAACATCCTTAGGCGTGTCTATAAATAAGACATGTGCTTCAGCGTCACCATTTCTGCCAAATAACATATCTGCCTCACTTGCATTTTTAACAATCGCAGCTTTATATTCGATAGGCACATACATTTGAGCTTTCGTATTATCAATATTTGACTTTCTTATTTCCCGATCAACGTTCTGTTGCTCAAGGACAAAGCTTATGACATTTTTATCATATTTTCCTTTTAATGTTTTTACGTCTATAATTTTATCCTTAGTAAGAGTAAAAAGAGATAATATAGGAAAATCAAATTCCTCGTTAATATCTATATCAAACCATTCTTTTAAACATCTGCTATAGTTTATGGCAGCAGACTGAAAGTATGAAATATAAATACTTTCCAATTCGCTAATCATGTAGTGAACAGCCTGATTCCTCAATTCCGAAATCCACTCAATATTCTTTCGAACCGGATCTAATTCATTTTGAAAAACATAACCAATACAATCATCTATTGATTTAGTCTCTGGTCTGCCACCAACTTGTTTCTTGTAGTAAATAAATCTTACATCACCAGTATCTTTTATCATTTTTGCTTTTAACAGCAATTCCCAAGCATTCGTCATATAAAATGAGAATCCCTCAATCCTACATATCGAGCCTATTCTGTTATATGTATCGATAGCTGCTATATAAGACTTTTTACTATGATCTAATAACTGTTTTATGCATCTTTCCCCACGCATTTTCTTCTCCCTCCAATCCTTTAAATTATATTCCTTTATCGGAACAATATCAACGCAAACCTTGTAATACCGAGGCTTTTATAGTTTCTGCAACTTCGTTGCTCGGTTTAAATCCCGATCTGAAACCAAAACATTACAAGGAGGTATCTACCGTGGAGAATAATCGAGGACAGCCTTGGTGGGATGACAGAACGACAATAAGTATCGACAGAGCAGAAACGTGCGCATATGACAAAAGTATATTTATGACACCCAAATCTATTTATTCATATTTGGATTCAAAGATTTATGGCTGTGATGAATATAAAAAAAAGATGTCGGTAGCAATTTGGAGTGCGCTTAATCGCCATGCAAAGACCAACTTTCTTGTGATTGGCGAGTCTGGCTGCGGCAAGACCGAGCTTGCCCGTGTGCTTAGCAAAATATATCCGAATGTAGCAATCTTTGATTCTTCTAATGCTTCCCCAAAGGCATTCCGAGGCAATAACACACTAACAGATTGTTTGCTAAACATTGACGATAGTAAGCCAGCATTCGTTTTTATTGATGAATTTGATAAGTGTATCTCAAAAGGTTCCGAGGTCGGCTCTATGATGGAGGCTGAGCTCCTAAAACTTACCGAAGGTGCTCAAGTCTACGTTGGTGAAGAAAAGCAAAGAAAGCTTGTAGATACCTCGCTTATAAACTTCATCTTTATGGGTACCTTTGCTGAACTAAAAAATGAACGTGAAGTAAACATTGGTTTTAACACACATAGCAACGCCACATCAAAAGACACTCCAATTACCAAAGATGACATTATCGAATCCGATGCATTGTCAAATGAGTTTCTGGGACGCATGAACGGCGGAATAATACAGCTTCCCGCTATGACATCAGATACAGCCAAGGCAATCCTGCGCGATAGCCGTTATAGCCCCATATCAAGGCTAGAACAGCAATATAACATCTCAATAGCTATTTCCAATGAAAGAATAGATGAACTGGCTAATATAACGCCTAAATTTGGTGTAAGGGGTATCTACTCAGAATTACAAGAGAAGCTCTGTGATGCATTATTTGAAAACTCAGAATCAACATCCATCACCTTATAGAATCTACAGGAGGAATAAAATGATTACACGTGAGAACATTATTGAAAGATTGTCTCAGAAATATCCGCAATACAACTTCATCCCTACCGAAGTGACAAAAAACGGAGATGTTCATTTAAAAGGCATCTGCGTCCGAGACAACAGTCCTATCGCACCGACGATTTATACAGATGACATCATAAAGAGATGCCAAGATAATCTTGAAGAAGCTGTTGAAATCATCAGCAATATTATTGAACAGCATCAGGCTCCTGACATCGACCTTTCAAAGCTACAGGACAAAGACTTCATCCTCAGTAGAATTCGCATCGGTGTGCAGAAAGAATCTGCGGAAGAGCTTGTTAAGCGTTCCGTACCCGAGTACCCCGGTATGGAGGCATACCTATACTTTGCAGAACATGGCGATAACCATGATATGTGGAGCATTAAAATCAAGAGCGACTTACTTGCGACGGCTGGTATCGACGAAGATAAAGCTTGGCATATTGCCGAAAAGCATACTTTCGAAGCTACAACGCTCCAAAGTATGACCGAAGTGTTAGCTGAAATGATGGGTGCAGATTTTGACCCTTGTCTTGCCGAAATGACACCTTGTGAGATGTACGTAATCAGTAACAAGGATAAATGCAAAGGTGCCGCAGGAATTCTTAACCACGATCTGCTTCGAAATTTTGCTGCCAAACATAACTGTAAATCTCTTTGTGTTTTAGGTAGTTCGATTCATGAGGCCATTCTTGTTCCTTTACATGCTGAATATAGCATCGATGAGTTTACCGCCATGGTACGAGAAGTCAATTCAACACAGGTCGCTCCCGAGGATAGACTCGTCGACAGGGCTTACGTAATCGAATTTGATTAACAGAGGATAATACTATGTTCAAGTTAAAGTTTCATGCATCATCCAGCCGTGTTGAAGAAATCGCGCTGGATGATGGTTCTTTTACACAGGGCGAGATTGCGGAGATGAAACCTCAACTCGAAAAAATTATGATTGAGAATCCCTGTCTAACTTTTGCACGCAAGCATAAGGCAGGCTTCTTTGAAAACGTTAATCCTGAGCTAGTCAATGATATTGCATTTATATCTGACCCAATACTAGCTGATTGCTGGCAATATGCTGATTCTGGAGCAAAGGACGGAAAAAAAGATATTCGACCCTATATTGGCGTGTTAAATCTTACTCAAAACCTTTTAAACTATGCGCTTCAGAGTTACAGAAGAATCATCGAATTGGAAGAAACCATCAACGAATACAGGAATGTCTATGGACCTTTGCCAGAAGAAATATTTGGAGAATCCTAGGATTATAGAAAGGAGTTTCAGCCCTCATCAAATTACCTAGTTCAATCCCCATCCTTGACGAATTTGTTTTTTGATGGTATTTTCATGGTGTAGAAAAAATTGAATACCAATTTACTACTAAAGAGTAGAGGTCGGAAAGCATACGCCCAATCTCAACCGATTGGAGGAGAGGCTTTCAAAGCAGCATAAGCTTTAAAACGATAGCAGCCTTAGGCATATCAGGAGCCACTTGAGCACTAACAATCAACGTATCATCCTGAAATCCATACACAAGGATTTTATTGTGTGATACGCCTGTTATGCGCTTTTTTAGTATTAAAAATTCTAGCCGTATCACACAAGATACGGCTATTTTTATGCTCAACGAAAAGGAGATACAACTACTCAACAGTTACAAAAAACAAATCTACAATCTGGAAGAAGAAAAACGGCTAGAACTAATCACACCTGATGAGGCTGATTGTGTGATTGCTATGACTAAAGCCAAAGAATTTAAGCTCAAGAAGAAGCTTGTAGAAAAGGTTCACATTACCGATAAGGGCGAACCTCGTAAAATTGAATATAAGGAATATAAAGACCGTTGGTGTACTCGGTTAAAAGGAAGGGTAGACATCACGGCTAAAACCGAAGAGGCACTCATAGATAAACTCTTTGAACACTATCATCTTACACTTACAGATACTTCTATAAAGAGCGTTTTTGAGGAAGCATTGGCATCCCGTTCTGTAACAGATAACTATAATCATTCAACTGTAACAGGATATCGCTCTGCTTTTAATAGATACATACTTGCTTCACTTGCCGATAAAGAAATTGTTCAGGTTACACGAGAAGACCTTGGTGTCCATACACAAAATGTCATCCAGAAATATAACGCCTCTGGTAAACAGATGACAAAGAAGCAGTTTCTTAAATACAAGGGCGTACTAAACCTCATTTTCAGTTACGCCATGGAAAAACAAATAATCACAGAGAATCCTGTACTTCTTATGAGAAATCAACCTTTCATGAAAAGCCTTGATACTTCGAAAGCAAAGCCACAGGATAAAATATTCTCACCGTCTGAAATAGAGGCTATTAAGAAGCAAGTACGCCTTTATATGACCTATAAACGCTATCCTGACGGATACTACGTCAATGGATACGGCATTCTCTTGGCTATCGAAACAGGAATGAGAGTCGGCGAACTATGCTCGCTCAAGTGGTCTGATATCGAAGGTCAGTACCTTCATATACAGAGCCAACAGGTTATAGAATCATCAGACGAGAAGTTTGTCGAGCGTAAGACTACAAAGAATGAAAAAGGTGAAAGCGACAACGGAAGATACTTTCCTATCACAGATAACCTTGCTGAACTTTTAAAGGAAATAAAAGCGAAACAAGAAGAGCTTGGTATCCATTCCCCCTATATTCTTGCCAAAGCAGACGGTAGTCCAACCAAGACTACAGGTTATCAAACTTCCTTACGTCGTTTGTGCCGGAGTCTTGATATCGCTATCACAAAGAATCATGCTTTTCGAATGAGTTTCAATTCAAATGTACTCATTCCCGCAGGTATCCCTGAGACAAAGCGTGCCGAATGGCTTGGTCAGACCGTGGAGACCAATCTTGGATACTATAGCTACGCCGAACGCGACGAGAATAACGACTATCTTGATATTTTAAATAGGAAACTATCAGAGTAGCAAAAAGCCTACTGCATATTCGCAGTAGGCTATATTTTTCCCGTAAATACTGAAGGGACACCCCTAGGACACCCCTATTCCAAATAAAAAAACCTTGAAAACCAGTGTTTTCAAGGTTTTATTCGTGCGGAAGATGGGACTTGAACCCACACGATGTAAGCATCACAAGATCCTTAGTCTTGCTCGTCTGCCAATTCCGACACTTCCGCGAACCCGTCGCCGCATCTCTCTCGCGACGACTTGTTTATAATAACAAAGTATT
>JAEEGL017338654.1_pt1 | contig 19755 bp, 32 predicted proteins | sample 9134231 | NCBI WGS metagenome assembly JAEEGL01 (sample SAMN16246548, study PRJNA631951) | gut metagenome | biome: gut microbiome; feature: rumen; material: fiber-attached | host: Bos | place: Iran: Karaj | collected 2018-10 | reverse complement strand
TGATTTAAGTCTCTATTCCAAGTAATTTCAGAAGCAGATAAGTTCTAGAAATCGTACATATCTCCTTTCATTAATTGATAATCATGATAAATATCATTATAAGTATCAATTTTATTATAATATAATGGAAAAATAGTAGATTTTACCTGTTGTGATAATCCCTCAGACTCTATAGGATATACTTTATCCATTTTATTATACTGATTAGTATAATCTTCAGTCTTTTTTCTATAATTCTATTCCTAAGTATAATTAGAAGCTGCTACATCAGTATAGTATCTATTATAAAGTATATCTGAACCTAAATTCTAGTATAATTCTTTGGTAGCTTCCTATCTAAAATACATATTTCGTTTATCGGAAGAAAATTCATAATTGTCTCCCTCTATTTCAAAATGGAAAGATTCTGGTTCTGCTTTGTTGGATATGAGAATTAAATTAGAAAATATTTTTTGAGAAGCAATGTTATCATTAACTATGAATTCAAATTCAAATGGATGAGTTTTTCCATACCAATGAGTAGGATATACATTCTCTTTTATATCTATTGTTCCTGCCTACCCATGCAAATAGAAATCTGTAGAAAGATTAGGACTTTCATAATCTTCTGTAGATAACATTTGATTATTAAGAATATCTTCAGTAGTTAATACAACTGTTTCAGTCTTTTCTCCTTCTGGAGTTATTTCTAGATAAAGTACAGGATATTTTCTAAACCAATTATATACCTTTATTGGATCAGTAACTTCTAGCTAAGTTTCTTCCTTAATATCATCAATTGTCCAACGATTAAAGGCACTTAGAGCTTCGGGTGTTATTTCAAAATAACATTTAAACTAATTATTATTGCTAATAATATTTAAAACCTAAATATCCTAACTATTAATTATATTATTTTTAGTTTGTTCATTAACATAAACATATCCAATAGTATGTAATCTAAACCATTCCCAAGCTCCCCAATGATCATGTTCAAGCTACATTGATTTCTGAACATATTCTGTATCGTAGCTTATTTCTCCATTATTATCATACTTTTTAAGTATATAATTAACTTTGTCTCTATAATATATTTTTATAGGCTAGAACTATGATTTGAGTATTGTGGTATCTAAAAGTACTCCTTCATTATCTGGAATATGATAATTACATTTATTTAATAATGATAAATATTTTGCAGTATCTCTATTAAAAGTAAAGAATTGTGTATCAATATTTTCAGAGAAGGAAGGAATCCAACTATAGAAAGTTACAAACTAATCTAGTAACTCATTATAACATAAACTCCAAACTTTTTCTTCATCTTTATATATATCATCGTAAAAAGTAAATATTATATCTTTTTTATTATTATTGTAATGAGTTTTTACATTTCTCAATCCAATTATAGGAGTTGTTTCACGTTCCCCTAAAGAAATATTGTCAATTAAAAATTTATTTACTTTAAAATCAGAAATAATTTCAATATTCTATCCTCTAACTCTCCAGATTTTTTTAGCTATTGTATCAACCCCATAAACATATCCAGCTTCAGATTTTACTACTGAATCTCCCCATAGAGTTCCATAGGTATCGGAAATAATAGTTAATTCTTCAGGAAGGACATTTTTAGAATTTATAAATACTGGTTCTCCATCACCTGTTCCAGCAAGAACTCTTTCATTAACAACAGCAATACCAATAGCATGTTCAAACACTACCAATAAGTATCCTTCAAAACTAATTAATTTTTGTATAGAACCATATTCTTGAGAGTAATCCCTGTAATAAGTAGATAGAGATTCTCTATAATTATTTTTGAATGAATCCTGAATAGAGATTGCAGAATACTATATTCTATTAGAGAAAGAATTTTTTATATAATTTACATTATCTAATGTAAAATAGCACTTAAACCCCAGAGTTGCTCTATAAGCATCATTAAATAAATAAGAATCAGGAAGTTTATTAGCTCCTCTATAAAGTAAACTACTTCTAGGATAAAAACTTCTTGGTGTTCCCATTAAAGCTTTTTCAGAAACATAAGAATTATCTGTGGAACGGAGTGCATAATTCATTGCACTTCTAACTTTAAATGTAATCCAACTTCCAAGTTCTACTGCATTTAAATCAGATCTAGAAATTTTAGTCCATTCAGTTGGATCTGTTGGTTTATAATGATCTCTCCAAGTATTTTCATCAATAATTATATCATTATTTGGTAATGAGGGATCGTTAAAATTTCTATTAAGACGATATGTAAATTGATTAATAAAACAATCTCCTTTATAACAAGTTGTACTTAGTGTAGTATTATTTCTTTCTAAAGATTCAAAATTATATCTATCCGAAATAGCATAAAATGGCTCAAATGAGTTCATTCTATTTTTAAATTCCTAAATAACATCTTCAGAATTTTCTTTACAAATATTATAAAAAACTCCAGTTTCTAATTTATTAAAACTATATACAGCTAAATAAGGAGAATATATACCTCTTACAATATTAAAGGAATTTTCTACTTCTTTCCCAATAGTATAAGTTCCACTATCATAACTAGCAAATCCAAATTTAAAAGCCTCTTCTGCAATTCCAGCTTGTAACTTATAAATTTTATTTTTAATAGCTACTTGTGGAACATCTTCAGTAACTGAACATATAGTTACTTTTGCATTGACTGACATATCAGTCTATGTGCCAGGTTTATAAAATCTATCACTATCAAGAGTTCTTTCAAGAGGAGCTTTCTTTATAGCCTTCATAACAAATTCACTCCCATTAAATATTTGATTGTAATAAGGCTAATTAAGTAAGAAATCTGGACAAATTGCTGCATAGGCATTTCCACTTATTCCAAGTTCATTATTGTATTTATATAAGAGAGCCTTATAATCGTGAGTTACTTTCCTTTCGTCTTTTTCATTATAAACTCGATTATTTACTCCTTTTTCTTGTTGAATAAAAGATTCAGTAACATATATATCTTCACTGTTTTCCTTATATTTAAGTACTGGAGTTTTTAAAACATCGTCCATCGGAAGAAGATAACACTATGCTATAATATTGGGAATACATTTTTGTCTTACAAAAAACATTCCTCTAATACCTAAATCTTTTTCAAGAAACTATGTTACTTCTTTGGGAATTGAAAAAGTAATTCCAATTATTTCATTGTCCCCTATTTTCTAATCAATTTTACAGACACCTTTAGCATTAGCATTTTCAATTGTTGTATTACCATTATAACCATTAACCCACCCTTCATCATCTACACTAATATAATTTCTAATACAGTATGCTTCTTCAAAGGTGAAGAAGGGTACAGAACATTCAATGTTCTATTCATTTGTTAAAGTACACCCAAAAGTATTATAAACATTAGATAACGTTCCGTTCTAATAAATAAATACTACTCCAAATCTATAATACTCCTATGGAAAATATCCAACTTTATTATATATATTTGAAGAGTCATAATATCCTTTACTTCCCTAGTAATGATTATCAACTGTGTCAAATGATTCAACTTTTATTTTAGGAACAATTCTTAATGCACAGTCTTGTAATTCTTTATAGTTATCAGTATTTTTTACAATATTTCCAAAGAAAAGCATATTTTTGCACTAGGCCGAAGTAAGAATATGTTCTGGATTAAATTTAGAAATATTTAAAATATTTGCATCTAAATCTTCCGCCTATTCATTTCCTGTAATCTACAATAGAAGAGTATTAGAATTTACTGGATATTTCTAATATATTTTTTTACATTCATAAACTCTATTTTGCTAATAATCTGCAAAATAACGAACATAATAAACTTTTATATAGTTATATGATTTATCAATATTATTAAGTTTTAACTTAATTCCTTTATTGGAATTTTGATTTTTTATTCCTCCGTCCATTGAAAATGGGTTTCCATCGTCTCCTATAAAAACGGGAATCACTCCAGTTTCAGCAATTATATCTGATTCATTATCATCAGCATCACAATATGTAAAGTAGAAACAATAAGAACCAACTGGAAGAATTCCATTTACATATCCTAAGTATTTTATAGTAGGACTTTGATTATATTGAAAATATAGAGAAGAATCCTTATCGAAAGTCTTAGAATTATAAATATTAGTATCATTTTCTCCAATTCTATCTACAATTTCATAAGTATTTTTTTCTCTAACAGAAAACCTAGAATTAATTAAGCGAGGAATATTTTTATCATCATTTAAAATAATATTTACAGAACCATCATATGAAGGCTAAATTTCTAATTCAACAGGATGTTTAAGATCAAAATTTAATTTATCTGTATCCAAATCTATTAGAGATCCTGCTTTAGCCACTAAATTAGAGGGATCTCCAGCTTCTATAGCTCCCGAAACTTTTTCTCCTCTCTTATCATACCATATATTATTTTCTTTAGTATAGAGAATTTCTCCATTTTCAGGATTTACAGCACTTCCTTCAGGAATTAAAAATTTATTATCTACTAAGTATAAATCGTCTTCCGTCTAATAGTTATGAAACGGATGATATTCATATGCTAAATTACCCTTCTATCTAAGAGTATTTAAATAAACTTCTACCTACATATTAATTAATTATTATTTGTTGATATAGAGAAACTTGCATAATATAAATCAGTTGATGGATTTACATGGGGCAAATCAAAAGCAATTCTAGGACAGTCATAATATAATATAGGATCAGTATCTTTATAATATTCCTAGTCTCTCTAAAAAATATATTTAATTCTATTATCAAATATTACGGGCAAACTAGGTCCAAAACCTTCAATTTCTTTCTAATTGTATTGAGATAAAATACTTCCATTATTATTATTTCCTGGTTCATCTAATACTTCAAATAAATTATTTTCTGGATTTATTTCTGATAAGTGGTTAAAGAAGCTAGAATTAGTGTCAGCCCAATATTTAATACTAGTTTTCCCTAGTAAATTATAAACATCTGTATCAATAAATTCAATATTATTAGTCTAATTAATACTATTAATTTTAATTTCTGATTTAATTATTTTAGTTCCAGTATTAGTAAAAAATTTAGGTAACTTGGATATTAAATTCTCATTACCCTCTTTTTCTAAGAGTATATTTGATAATGTTATATCTTTTTTGAATTCTACAATAACTGGAAGAATGATACTAAAATCTTTTAATAAATAATAATTTCTATTATGTACCATATATATTGGAGTATCAGTATTTCTTACCTCAGTTCCAAAATTTCCATAAAAATCATTTTTAATATTATTACTACTAATAAAAGATTTTAACTAATTTCTTAAAGTACTATAAGGTACGTCTTCTCCATAATTAACATATCCTTCAGCAAGTATTGCCCAACAATCTTGTCCAAGATCATTCTTATATTTCATCCAAATTTTTATAGCTGACTTAGTAATAGAGTTTACATAAATTTCCGCATCACTTTTATACTAACTAGCCTAACTAATATCTTGTAGATTATAACCTTCAGGAGAAAGTACCCAATCATAAGGCTAAGTACTAGATCGATCTTCTCCAACTCCCGCTATAAGAACAACATTTAAGTTTCCTAAACACTAATTAAATCCCTCACTATAAGAAGCAATTTCTGATTTTAAATGTAATTCATTATTAGAATTCAATGTATATTGTTTTATAACATCTGGATTTGAATCAGATTTAATCGTATTAGTAGAATATGCACCCCTTTCAATACAAAATTTATTTATATTATTATAATGTTCTATTTCTATCTAGGGAGAATGGAGTTGAGTATCTATAATACCCTATAAATAATTTTTAATACTTATTAAGTAATTTTCAACTGGAACATTTGTTTTCTCTACAGCTCCCATTATAAATGGCTAAGTAAATTGGGCTTCAATAGAAGTTGATTGATTATTATATAACTAAATATGAATGGAATTTTCATCAGTTATTCCATCAGTTATACTTACTTCATTTTCACTTGCCCTTCTTCCACCTAAATGTATAGGAGTAAACATAAATCCTAAAGTAGTGTCATCAGTTATAGTAAAAGTTCTTTCATATACTTGTAATCCATATACTCCCATAGACTCAGTTCCTGTTATAGAAATAGTAACTTCAGAATTTCTATCAATCTAATCTACAGTAAAAGTTCGATCATTTGAAAGATCACTAGAATCAAAAGATGCAGGATTGTTATCTTCAATCGTTATAGTTCCACTTGTAAAATTACCAGCATAATTTATAAATACCAATGTTAATTTACATTGGGTAGGACTTATTCCGTCTTGATAATTACTATTGGCATTTTGATCAGAATTATTCTCACCAATTGAAAAACCTATTATATTATTTAGATTAATGTTATTTGATATTGTTCCTAAAGATTCTTCTTCATTAATTTTTAGTTCTCCAGTAAAACCACTATTACTATTAATTGAATTAGGAATATAAATATCAAAAGGATTTCCAGAGGCAGAGGTATTAATAACTTTAATCATCTCTTTTGGCAATCCTATATCCTCTAAATTATCTTTATCATTAAATGAAGCCTTCAAAGAAATATTGGCCGTAATATTATTTAAAAAATCAAATTTGTCAATAGGGTCTGTACTATAATAAGAATTATTATTTAATCCAGTATAGGTATTGTATGTAATGTCTTCTATTTCTATTTTTTCTCCGAAGCTATAATCTACATTTTCCTATTCAATACTAGAAAAATCTAATATAGTATTATAATATTTATTAAAATATGGTGTGGTTAATATCCATAGTCTTTTTGCTTCAAGCCCATTAATTGTCCTCAAAGAATTTCCTATATATTTTGTTGTCTCTCCAGTTATTTCAGAAACTATATCATAAGATAGATATACTAAATACATTTCATTTTCTTGAAGAGGAGTAATATTTTCATTGTAGTAGCCAGAAGTTATTTCACCATTAATTAATGAGATCTAATGTTCTTCCTCAGTATCATGGATAAGTCCCTTATAATGCAATGTTAAATTTTGAAACTTTTCTCCAGATCGTGGGTATGCAGAAATCTCATAATTAAGAATTTTTTCATTTTCTCCCCATTTATATCTCCAAATATTAATATTTAATTCTCCAGAACCTATTAAAGATGTATTAATAATTCCCTTCAAAGAAAGTTCTTTTAGATAATATTCATCAGTATCAGAAACACATAAATAATAATTTATTATAGGATTTTCATTTTCTATTCCTGTTATTATAAATTTTTTTGTTAAGGTAAGTGAATATAAATTTGTTTCTTTATTATAGGAAGTAGAAGAATATGATATTTCACTTTCATTTAGAGAAGAATATAGAGGATCCTATTCATTATTTCTTTCATTTTCAATGAATAAAGTAAAACCCTTAATGTTAAGATTATTCGAACCAGTTTCTAAAGTATAATAATCTTCATCTTCAACACTCTCACTCTCAGTTACTCCATCAGGACAATTATAAGTAAGATTTCCTCTGACGAGTATAACAAAGTCATCATTATTCTTTGTTACACTCATACTATAAGTAAAACCTTGGATAGTATTTAATGTAGTTTTTAAATAAAGAGGCCCAATTAATTTAAATGAATAAGTATTAATAGGCATTACTTCTCTATTTTCAATATATGTATTATCTGCAATAGTTCCATTTGGTTTAATATAATTAAACGGAGCAATAAAATATCCTTTATTAAATTTTATTAAATCTGAATCATTAGAAGTATCAATAATTTCTCCATTTTCATCCCATCTAACAAGTGAATTGGTAATATCAACAAATTCGTTCTAAGAATTCATTACTCCTAATGACAATGTATATTTTTTATTTTTTGGAGATTTTACTTTTTCTCCCTCTATATTATTAAAATTAGTTATAGAATCTTTAATAGAATAAAGTTGTTCACTATAAATAGTAAATTTATCTCCAGCATGAAGAGATGTGTCATCAGTAATAGGGATTAAAAAACTTCTATTAACTAAAAAAGGTATTCCATCTTCATCTTTAGTATAGAAACAATTTGAAACTTTTGTACTCTCTGTATAAATCTAGTCAATATTTATTTCTTTAAAACCTTCAATTTCATTAGGCTATATGTTTCTTTCTGGAGAAGGAAAACTACCTATTTGAGACCTATTTGTAATAGGATTGTATGAAGCTACATATATAATTCCTCCATATTCTTTCATTCCAACAGGCTAATATCCAGGAGGAAGAAAAGCTCCATCTACCCTTCTATTTCCCATGTCATTCTATAAAATGACTTCATTGCCATTCATTGTCATAAAAGTGGCATTCAAAGCATCTGATAAAGAATCATTGCCTTGAACCATTGGATTAGTATCCATCTATAAACCTTTGTTAAACTAATTTACTGCCTATTCCATTATTGTATGTATTTATAATCATTGGCTGAAGTCATTAAAGTTTTCATATTTAAAGAATCTCGAACAATAACTAATTCCGCATTTTTTGTTCTAATTTCTTCATAAAATTTCTTCATCCACTGGGTTTTATCTTCTTTTAATCTAAAAATATAAGGTTTTGTATGTTCCGCTACTTTGCATTCATCTAATAATTTATATAACTATACATTTTTAAATACCTTATATTTCTTTCTATTTTGTTTTAAATATTCTTTGTACTAATTTTCAGTTCTTGCAAAATAATAGTATCCGTCCCATTCTGATTTAGTTCTTTTGAACATATATTGGATTCGTTTTGCAAGTTTATAACAATAAGTATTAAAAAGAGTTAAAGCTTTAACTGGAATTTGTCCTATAAAAAAGAAAAAATTTGGAGCTAAAACTTGAATATCATTTCCAAAACTCTTGTACTATAATATCATTTTCCAGCCATAAACTAAAATTCTTTTTACATCCTCTCTGGACAATTCTGGAAATTGTTCCCAAACAATATCCACATAATCATTAACATCAGTAATTTTCATTAACCATAAGTTTTTCCATTATTAGCATTTTCTGCTAATTTTTCTCTGAAATGCTTGCTCATATAAATAGGAAATTTTCTTCTAGCTAAGAAATTATCCCTTTTCCCATGTAAATATAAATAAATCTAATAACCTGTAAATAGAGTTTCTAAGAAATCAATATCAGGAAATTTTCCCAATTCACGAACTCTCTTAAATTCTTCTCCAGTAACAGGTTCAGCATGAATTTCTCCCCCATAGTAGCCTAATGAAGGAAGTTTAAATGTAGCATTATTTTCAATAATATCATTTAAAACTGCTTCTATTCCAGCTCTAAAAACCTATTTAACTTTCTACTTCTATTTAGATTTTAAATTAAAATGTTTAATTAATGATTTACATTTTTCATAAGGAAATCTGATAAAAATATCATTTAAATTACAAGCATATCCTAAAGCAAAATTCTTCATTTAATAGTTTTTAAACTCATACCATAGGATTTTCTATCCCAAGAATTCTTAATATCTAATATTTGATCCATATCATTCTAACTTAAGGAAGTTACTCTAGCCTGATCACACTGTTTTAACCATTTATTATTAAGTAATTCTGCCTATTGAATTATTTGAGGATTATTTGTTTTTAATCCTTCTTTATACTTAGTATAATAAGCAATATAAGTAGCTAACGCCAAAGCTTCTTTATCAGTTAATTCTGGAAGTCCATCCTAATCCATTAATATTCCTTTATATAATATATTAACTGTGCCATAATTTCTTTTAAAGTATAAAGTATCATTAATTTGTTCGTAAGGAACAAATTTTCCAGAAATATAATATGGACTAGAATATAATTTTTCTGCTTCTATAGTGGACTCTACAAAGGAGGTATATTGATCTCCATTTTCTGAATAATTAGTAGTTCTTTTCCAGTCTTCATATGAAACTGTAGCAGATTCTACTGAAGAAGCATTGCAAGGAAGTTTAATAGAATTTTTTTCATCTAGACATGTTGTATAATTATATAGTCTAGTATCTTTATTTCCTATATATTCCCAACCTAAGAGTCCTATTTCTTCTACTATTTCATCTTCTAGCTCTATTCCATATAACATATCTAATAGAACTGAAATATAGTGAAAATTAACTTTATTCATCCTTCATTATATTTTTGATCGTTAGGAAGAATTGGCGTTGCAAGCTATCTATAATAACGTAATTTCTGCTAAACTAGCCTATCCTTTATTAAAATATCTATAAAATTTAAATTAGTATCCTATAATGTTGCTTCTTTGTTTTCAGAATCACAATCACATTGAAATTCTTCTAACTAACGAGGATCTTTAAACACAGCAACTACAGAAACCTATTTAATAAGTGGGGCTCCAAAAATATAACAGTCTATTAAGCCTTCAGAATTTGGAGTAACATCTATATACACCCAAGGCTTTTGTTTTCCTCTTTTACGATATTTATGATAAGTCTTTATTTTATCTATTGGTTTTGAATACACTAAAAAGGGATGCTATTTATCTGAAGAACCTATATACTCTACAGCATTTCCTATCCCAAAATCAAATAATATTTGAGGAATCTAAAAATGGGCTGTAGGTTCTCCACATACAGATCCTCTACATTTGCATTTATCTAATGTATCACAATCTACAGGAATACAATTTAAAGACATTAATAAATCTTTAATTGGCAAAATTCCTTTTAACATATATTCTTTAATCACAGCTAGCCTAGTAAGTACAACTTCTTCTGAAAGTTGTTCTTTAGACATTGACATATTCTAATGTTGACCTCTTAATCCAGATCTAACATCATTTATAATCATATCGGCCAGCCGATCTATTGAAGTCCAAGCCATAGTATAAAAAATAAAAAGCTAGACTAGACCCCTTTTAGGTCTGGTCTAGCTTTAATTATTAAATTAATAATTATTAACCAACTAAACTCTTACTTGTTCCAAAAGGATTAGCAAGTTTAGTATCTGCTGTCGTTGCGATAGCACTAGATTTAAGAGCATTAAGTTTAGTGTATACAGTATAAGCTGGAGTTCCACTAGTATGATAGTCACCAGCTACATACAAAACATGAGTAGTTACACTAGTTCCTCTAGCACCAACAATTTCTCCCATAATACCATCACGCTCTTTTACAAGAGTGATAATAAATTGAGTATAATTCTAACCAACTACAGGCATTTCATTCTTAGTAGGAGCCCAAACATGTGTATTAGCAAGTGTTGGGAGTCTTAAATTGTGAATAATCCAATTATAATCTCCAAATGCCTCAAGACCTGGGAGAATACCTACCTAAGCGGAACCAACCTCAGTTTCGTTACCGTCAGCATCTAAATAATATTGCTTATCATTAGAATCCTTAGTCTTAACTGCTCCACTAGAAACTACATAGATTACAGGAACACCAGTAATTACATCAACGTAATCACCCTGTTTAGAGCAGCAATCTACATTTATAGCTTCTGGATCATACTTCTGTAAAATAGCCTTACTAATAATTTGATAGCCATTAACACCTTCAAAAGTTACAACACCAGATGCAGCTGATACATTTAAAATCTTCTCTTCAGTTTGGAAGAGTAAATATTTATCAGCAATATTCTTTACACGAGTAGCTACGTCAGCAGCAGAATCAGTTGAAGATACTGGGAATTCAACAAACAAAGGTTTTCCTTTATATACTAAATCATTAGAATAGAAAGAATCCTAATTATTCATTGAAAGAGATATGTATAAAACAATACGTCCAGTAGTATTGCCTGTTGAAGGAATAATATCTGACATATCAAAAGATACGCTTGCAAGTGCCTCTGCAGATGGAGCTTTAATCTCAATAGCTGAAATATTAGCAGCATCAAAACGAGTGTTGCCAATTCTCAATGATGGGTGTTTGCTAGCTGCACTATTATCCCAAAGATTCTGGTTTGCACCAGAAGTGTTTATTGCATTATAAACAGTCTAAGTTGTAAAATTGAACATAATTTAAATTAATTTTATTGCGCAGATTGTCCTGCTGCTTCAGGAGCCTATGCCTGAGCTGGGTTAGCAATAGACTAACTAACTACTGGATGTGTTGATACACGTTGATCACGGATATTCTCCATAATAATAAGAACCAACTCATTTATAATCTCTTGACATACATAATCAGGGAACTCTAATGTTTGGGATCTGTCTTCTGTATAGTCAAGTTCTTCTTGTGTAAGCCGCATAAATTGAGGAGCTTTTATATAATCAATATAAATATATCCTCCAGCATCGCCTTCATTATGACTTAAATCAAATATAGAACTATCAGTTCCATATCTAATTTCAAGTCTTACTTTAGAAGCATTACCATATCTTAATTTTCCAGCCCTTTCTATATTACTGGTTTCATTACCATAATTTTTACTAAACATTTCATTACTAAGAGAAATGATAGAATTTCCATGGTAATCTTTTTCAGTATCTTTGGCAAAGAAAGAGTATGTTATATTATTCTTAGTATAAGAAATAACACCGTTACTAAGAACAGCTTCCTATTGTGGAACCGCATTAAGAGGTGTTCCAGTGAATTCAAACTCATGTTTATTAGAATTATAAACTAATGCTTTGTTGTTGTTTATAAGCTAACCAACAGTATCTATTTGCAATACTGAATTTTCATAAGCTTGCCCCGGAGCCAGATTTACAAAAGTACCTTTTGGAGTAATATAAGGAATTATTTTATTATCATAATTAGCTGTAGCTTCTGTAGCAGTTTTTAAATCAACTCCTTTGCCACTCTCTTCATTTTTATCATAATATTTAGTGTGATCATAATAATCCATTTCAAATTCATCATCTGAATTCTTAATAGCATTTACATTATGAATATAATAATAAGGTCTTTTATAAGAAGGTTTTAGCCAGAAATTATCAAGAACTTGAGAATATGCATCTGCTGTTAATCTAGTAGCAGCACGTCTCCAAGTATCCCCTCTGTTATAACATTTATACGTTTTTCTTACATTGTATATAACAATACAATTAAGTAAATGTAAATAATCTGAAGGTAAATCAACTTCATATGTAGCCATATTTCCAGATAAAGTTAATCCATTATAAATATTATTTACTTTTCTCGGAATTAATATAGCAGTAGATTTAAGAGTTCTTAAATCATCTGTTGTTTGTTGATTCACATCATAAATGTTATATCGTTTATTTATATATTGATTAATAGCTTTATTAGCAAAATAATTAAAATCTTCCAAAAGTATATTGGGAGCATTTTCCTTATTTAATTCAATCTATACAGCCTCATAAACCTGTCTTAAAGTCATGTCAGTTTTTATGATTTAACTGATGATCCAAAATTAATTTTCCTAAGTTTTATCCTTTTCTTTCTTATTTATTAATTCTGGATAAGTATCTTGCTTAATGAGTTTATATACATTAGCATTTTTTGGATCTTTCAAAAATACTATGGCAGCTTCATCAGAAGCACCAAGCACTACATTATCTGCATATGTGTATAATCTATTTTTATACATAATAATATTTTTATCTCTTGCTTCTATAAACAGTAATCTTACAGCAGTATCTCCTCCTGTATATAAACCAATAATTTTTTCTGGATCTCGTTCTGCTACTTGAAGTAAGTAATCTGTTACATCAGCATCTGCCATTCCATCCATTCTATGACCAAGTAATTTAGCCTTAAGAACTCTTCCATCATAACCTCTGTCGTCGTTATAAATGTAGGATTCAGCATCATGTTTAAGTTTTTTACGAGATACTCTACGATTAGCTTCTACTCCTGGACGTTCTATATAAAGTTCTGCAACTCCAAAACGTCTTGGGTTCTTATTTAAGTAATCTTTAAGAGTATAATCTCCTGGAGTACCATTAATTAGTGAATTTCCATTTCTGTCTTTAGCATAATAATCTGGAGCAATTAAAGGACAATATTGAATGGCTTCCCAGATAAATCTTTCTCTTACATTTTCTAAATCAAAAGTAGTACCGTCTACAATATCAAAGGTATCTGTTTCTTTAATAAAATAAACTCTATTTGGATCATTTCTTTCTCTTTCCGAAAGAATCATATCACCATTAGCATCTACTCTTTTTACACAATCTGCATATTCGCTTGTTTGTGGATTTTTACAAGGTTGTATTTTTACAATATTTCCAACTTTTCCACGTACACTTCTAAGCACTATCTTCTAAGATAGATCAACTTCTTTTTTATTTTCTGCCATATTATTTCATAAAACATTTAATTTTGTATTGAAATGGGATCCTCCTTAAGGAGGAAGCCATTCCAATAATATCTACTAATTTTAAATATAAATTTATTAAATTTGTCTCAAAACGTAACTTCTATAAGGATTGAAGAGAGCTAAACTTGAATAACCCCACATAATCAATTTAGAACCTGCTACAGGACTTGAAACTTCACCAGAGCTTAAACCATTGATTCCACCAACACCGATGTATTTATTAGAAATCATATCGCCACCCTTCAAAGTAAAGAGGCCGATTGGAGGTTGAGCAGAAGTTTTGTCGCCAGTAAGGTCAAGAGCAATTGCATAACCCTTTTCATAACCCCATTCACGAGAGAATGTTCTGTCTACATGGAATGTAACAGTGTTACCTGCCCAGTTATAAGTATCAAAACCTTTAGCCCCAACAGATACATAATCATTAGCCTTCATAGACCAGAGATAAGTTCCATCAGTGTGATATTGTGAAAGATGTGTATCAAGAATATCTTGTAAATCATACCAGAACTTTTCTGAACAAATGAACATGTAGTTATTGCCAGTAGGTTTCTTTGCTTTTTCATTAAGAGTCATGATAGCAGTCTTAAGTACGTTAATAGTTAATTTGTTATAAGCATACTTGCTAGCATAAGCCTCTACTTGAGGAATTAATCCATCAGAAATATAAACTGGTCTGTTAGTATCTGGATCAACGATAGTAGGCTTTTCAGTTTGAGGATTTACGTTTCCTTTGCTAAATAACAAAGCCTAGTTTCTACCAGTAAGGAAGGTTTCAAGCAAGTTCTTTTGAACTGTATCCATTTTATAAATGGTCTCAGTCATACTACCCTGATCCTTACCTTCGGCAACCTTAATAAATACATCTTCCAATGCAGCATATTGAGCTGAATAAGAAGCATCGAAACGGTGAGTCTAGATATAGCCACGATGTTTTTCAACGTTAGATTGCCATTTCGTGTAGCCTTCTTCCGTTAGACCTTTTATGTTACCATAAAAGACTGACTATATTATTAATTATGTTAAATATTTATATATATGTTGTTTATGAGTTTTATTTGTACCTGCTAAAACTTTCCAAACAGATGTTCCATTTTCCCTTTCAGCAGCAGTAGCAGATTCATATACTTTTACTAAGTTTCCACTCAAATCATATTTTCCAACTTTTCTTTTAGAATTTTTAGTCTTTGGAATATTATAATTTTTTAATTCTTCTATTCCCCATAAAAACCCTTTTTCATCTGGAATTTTTAATTTAATTGCTTTTGTAATATTAGTTTTATTTTCTAATTCCGCTTCCGCTTGTGTATCATATTTTTTACAGAAACTTCCATCAGGATTATATTTATAGACTGTTCTTGTTTTTAAATATTCAGTTCTAGCTTTATCATAAGATTCTGCTTTAATATAAGATATATAATATTTATTTTTTACGGGGGTTCCTAATATACAAGCATTTTTAATACTAGATAGGCTAATTCCAGTTTTTCTTTCACAAGAAGCTTGGGATTTAAATCCACCTAGATAATTCCCTTTTATAGAATAAAAATAAACCCGAATAGAATGATTTAATCCTAAATTATATAAAGATATATCTATTTTGTCCATTTTATCAGTACTCCAAAAGTAATTTTTTGCTTTGGATTTTTTTCTTACAGCGTAAGAAATTAAAGTATAATCACAATTTAATTGTAATGCTGCATCAGCAAAACTTTCATATTCATTTATATAATTTCCATTTTCATCATATTGGTATACCTTAATTCTATTACTTATAAAATATCCTCCCAATCCACCTAAAACCATATTATAAACATCGTTTCTTTCTAAGAATTTTTCATTAACAATTTGTTCTTCTAGATCAGAAGCTTCTTCAATAGTATCAAATACTGCTAATGTTTTTCTTCTAAAATTTTGTGGACCATATTTTTTAACAGCATATTGAAAAGCTGTTTTGGCATACATATAAGTATATGGTTGAGTAGAAATTACCCCATTTCCCAAATATTTATCAAATACATCTGGATTTTCAGTCTTATGTAATCCAACATAAATTTTATTATTGATTAGGTTAGTTGTTTCATAAACAATATATTTCCATTTTTTATTTTCTTCCATATAATAAATATTTTTATAATTATTTACTCTTTCGATATTAAATATCTACGCCTTGCGGCTAGTCGATGAACCTTATTAATTATCCTCTGCTTTATTTAGAGTGAAAATTAATCTTGGCTTCTGATTGTCCTAAAATAGGATTTCCCAGAAATTAAGTAAATTTTCTTAATTAAATAATATCAAATTATTCCAATTAAGGCACAAAGTATTTTATGCAATTCAGGCATATGAGCACTAATCCAACGTGTTTTATCACCAGGCTAACATGCAGTTACATCAAGAATAGAATCATAATTGTTATCTACAAGACGAACAGTTACTTGCCAGAAGTTATCTCCCTTACGAACAGGGCGGCTAACTACCATACATTGCTGTCCAGAGCCTTCAATTTTGAAAGTATCATACTTTTCATAATATCTTTCACGGAATGCCATTAAGATGTCAGTACCACCAGCACCATCACCTTCAGGAACTGCTGCAAATTCAATTCTCTTGATATAGTTAGTTTCAATATCATAATCATATGCCAAAGCATTTAAACTCTGATATTTATTACCACTGCCTTTTGCATCTTGATAGAAAACATTCTTTAATGATTCTGTTAAAAATGAAGCTGTCAAATCATCATACATTCTTGATACTACACCAAGACGAGCTGGTTTGATGCCTAAGTACTTATAAAAATCCTCGTAAGTTCGAGTATCACCCATTGTAGGGATGTTAGAAGTAAATGAAGCAATTTTCATATATCAACATTCTTTTTTATTAATCGTCATCATCTAAATCTTCTATGCTATTATATGTTTGTTGTCGACGATTAGTATTTTTATTAATAACTACTGTAGGTCTCGAAGGCTAATTACCGTTCTTTGCATCTTCAAAACCCTTCTTATACTAATTTTCTGAAACTAGTTTTATCTAATTTACAAAATAATCTGATATACTATCTAATGCTTCGTCACCATTTAGAATAAACCACGCAGCTTTTACTAGTGTAGCAGGTTCTTGAAGAGCTTGCCACAGATAGTTATTTCCAGCCTCATCTTTTGCTAACATAAATTCAGCTAATTCTTCTTTATCCGAATCATCAAAATTTAAATTAAGATTACCTATAGAATTAAAAGAATTAATAGACTATAAAATGCTATCTTGGAATTGATTATAAGCTTCTGCCTATTCCTATTCTCTCATAGCTTGTTCTTGCTGAATTTGTAAATCTTCTCTTTCTTTATATTCTTTTCGAATTCCTTCTACTTGTTTCTAGTATAATTCTTCATTCTATTTAGCTGTTGCCAATGCTTGAGTAGCAATTTCATCAGTTAATTCTCCAACACGTGATTCTAAATCTAATAGATAAAGTTCATCGTCGGATAAGTCGTCAATCTTATACTAGGGTTCTTGAACAACTTGTTGTCCTTGAATAGATTGCAAATACTATTGTGGAGTAAGATTACTCTATCTAATAGTATTTAATAAATTAATTTCTTCATCAGACAACTCATTAGTTGGATCAGAAGGTGTTTCAAGAGGAGTATTTAAGATATTAAACTTCTCTTCTTTTGTTAAGTCCTTCCAATCTCTTTCAATAATTTGATTGTTTTCATCTTCAAATTTAATCTTTGAAGGATCATCTATACCTTTACTTTTCAAAAAATCTGACATAAAATCCTCTTCTTGTGGGGGATTTTGCGGTTCTGGCTAAGATACCTAACTAGGGTCCTAAGAAGGTTCTCCAAAACCAAAGTCATCATCATCTAAATCATTAATTCCTATTGCCATATTTTAAAATAAATTTTGTAGACATTTCAGCCTACGTTATTGTTTGTTTCTAAAACAGATATTCTGTTTTTTAATTCTTCAATTTCTTTTAATAATGAATTAATTAAATCTTCAGAGAGTTCTCCATTGGAATTAAGTAAATCTAAAAATTTATTTCCAAATTTAAATTTAATTTTTCCCTTTAAGATAATTCCTCCAGTGTCAGATCCAATTTCTTCATAATTCCTCCCAAATACATTAATCATTTTCTATAGTTTTTTTAAAATCCTCCAATATAGATTTATTCCAAAATAATTCCTTAAATCCTTGTCTTTTTGTTCCTTTAGGAAGTAATCCCTTTTTTATATAATTATCAAAAGTAGCCCTACAAACGCCAATATAATTAGCAGCTTCTATTTTACTTAATTCATTAGAACTAATTTCCTAAAATAATTTAAGTAATTTAATTTCCTATTCTTCTGTTATATGAGAATTTCCTGCATCTATATCATCTATAAATTGCTAAAAAGCTTGTCTTATTAATTTAATCATCGGATTTACTTATTGTATCAACGTGTTTCCAATTAGATTTTATTTTTGAATAATCCTTAGGTTTTATAATAAATGTAGTACCATTTGCAGATATAACATATTCTCCTCCTACAGTTTCTTCTTCTTTATATGTTTTTATTCCATAAAGGCCAACTATTTCCCAAGAATTAGTAGAATTTACCCAATTCTCAAAGCTAAAAATTGCTTCCTAATCAATAATTGGATTATAAACCTAAATATCCCCAACTTCAGGATTTTTATTACCTATAATATTCTTTATAATAAATTTATCTTCTTTAAAATCCTCTGGGGAGAATATAGCGGATTTTCCAAAATCTTTGTTTTCAACCTCAAGATTGCCAATCTTATACTAAGATTCTCCATAAAAAGAATTAATTTTGAAAAATTCACTAATACTTTTAAAATCTTTATAAGAAACAGCTTTTAATTCTTTATTAATTTCAACAAGTACATCCCCTATAGAAGGATTTTTAGTTGTTCTGGGAAGTCCGAACTTTCTAAAATCTCGCATGTTTATGAGTTTTTATATAATAAAAAGAATATCCAAATATTGTAAAAATAATTAACAATGATTGGATAATTAAAGAATCTAATTCACTTGTTGGAATTTCTGAATAATAATCTATTGATGTAATTAATTCATTAACTGCTACATAATATAATGGAAGTCTATGAACATAACAAAACTTCAATACAAAGGATAAAAAAATAAAAATAATCAATATTCTTATTGACATGTGGCAGTATATTCCTAATAAACTTGCATCTATTCCGAAGATTTCTAATAGAGTATATGCCATATAAAAGAATGCTTCAGAATGTGAAAAATACTTAAATAAAAGTAGAAAAATCTTATAAAGATTAATTTGTTTTAATTTTTCCACCCTTTTTTCTAGATTTGTTATGACTTATGCCAGGTCTCCTTTGCATAGGTCTTGGTTTATTTAAACTCTCCATATATAATTTCTTTTTTACAAAAATATTTAAATCTTATTATAAATCAAAAAAAAAGTAGACTCTTATTCAGAATCTACTTTTCTTTCTAACTTTTTAATAATTTTATAAGAACGCATATTTAAATTTCCATTTAAATTAGCTAATTCCTCTTCATCTTCA
>JAEEGL014096324.1_pt1 | contig 19755 bp, 17 predicted proteins | sample 9134231 | NCBI WGS metagenome assembly JAEEGL01 (sample SAMN16246548, study PRJNA631951) | gut metagenome | biome: gut microbiome; feature: rumen; material: fiber-attached | host: Bos | place: Iran: Karaj | collected 2018-10 | reverse complement strand
GGCGCCACGACGATGGTCACCCCCGCCGCTTCCTTCTACAAGACCCCCGGTGCGGGCCGCAACCATGTCCGCATCGCCTATGTCCTCGAAGTGCCGGAGCTCCGCAAGGCCCTGCACATCCTGGAGGAGGGACTCAAGACTTATTGTAAACTGAAAGGCTATGCGATGGCGTAAATTCTGCGGCTGGCTGCTCCGTGTCCTCGGCTGGACGGCGGTCGAGCCGCTGCCCGAAGAGAAGAAGTGCATCATGCTCGGCGTCCCGCACACGACCGTCTGGGACTTCTTCATCTCCTACCTGTACTTCAAGTCCATCGGAGGCGACGGCCTCTGCATGATCAAGAAGGAGATGTTCTTCCCGCCCCTGGGATGGATCCTGCGGGCGATGGGCGGCATCCCCGTGGACCGCACCAACCCAGGCGCCCTCGTGCGCAGCCTGATCACCGAAATGAAGACCCGGGACACCTTCCACCTGGCCATCGCCCCGGAAGGCACCCGCAAGCCGGTCAAACGCTGGAAGACCGGATATCACCTGATCGCCCGGGAGGCCGGCGTGCCCGTCTACCTGGGATACTTTGACTGGAAGCGCAAGCGCGTCGGCTGCGGACAGAAGTTCGAGCTGACCGACGACGCAGCAGCCGACACCCGCCGGATCCAGGAGATCTACGAATCCATGGACCTGGGCGCCCGCCATCCCGAGAAATACGTCACCCACTGATGAGACACGACTTCAAGACCCTCGCCGACCTGTTCGACTATGCCTCGGCGCGTTATGCCGGCCGGACGGCCGCCCAGTTCACGACCGGCGGCCAGACCTACACCTATGCGCAGTACAAGGAGAGTTGCGAGAACCTCTCGCGCATCCTGTCCAATTTCGGCATCGGGGCCTTCGACAAAGTCGCCATCCTGTCGGAGAACATGCCCCACTGGGGCATCGCCTTCTTCGCGGTCACGGCCTACGGCCGCATCGCCGTGCCGATGCTCAACGAGCTGTCAGCCAGCGAGATCGACAATATCCTCGTGCATTCGGAGACGAAGGCGATCTTCGTGTCCAGGCGCCAGCTCAAGAAGTTCAGCGACGAGATGCTGGACCGGCTGAGCCTCGTGATCGACATCGAGGATTTCAGCTTCATCAAGCACGACGACAACGCCTTCACCTGCGACGGCCGCGTCGCCACGCCCAACCCGATGGACATGGCCGCCCTCATCTACACGTCCGGCACGACCGGCAGCCCGAAGGGCGTGATGCTGAGCCACCGCAATTTCTGCGCATCCGTGCTCGACTCCTGGTACGCCCAGCCTGAGAACAAGCGCTCCGTCTTCCTGTCCATCCTCCCGATGGCGCACACCTACGAGATGACGCTCGGCCTGCTGTACCCTTATTCCGTCGGCGCGCGGGTCTGCTACCTGCAGCGCGTTCCCACGCCCACCGTCCTGATCCAGACGCTCAAGGAAGTGCGCCCCACCACGATCCTCTCCGTGCCGCTCATCATCGAGAAGATGTACAAGACCAGCATCGTCCCGACCGTGCGCGGCAGCAAGTTCCTGTCCTACCTGCGCGACCATGCCCCCCGGCTGCTCTGCGCCCTGGTGGGCTTCAAGCTCCGCAAGACCTTCGGCGGCCGCCTGCACTTCTTCGGCATCGGCGGCGCCAAGCTCGATCCTGAGGTGGAGACCTTCCTGCACCGTGCGAGCTTCCCCTACGGCATCGGCTACGGCCTCACGGAGACGGCGCCGCTCGTCTGCGCCGCCAGCCCGTTCAAGACGCACATCGGCACCACCGGGCCCCGCACCCACGGGGTGCAGATCCGGCTCGACAACATCAATCCGGAGACCGGCCTGGGCGAGATCACCGTCAAGGGCCCCAACGTCATGATGGGGTACTACAAGGACTACGAGCGCACCCAGTCCGTCCTCAGCCAGGACGGCTGGTTCCACACCGGGGACCTGGCCAGCATGGATGCCAAGGGACGCTTCTCCATCCGCGGCCGCCTGCGCAACATGATCGTGGGCGCCTCCGGCGAGAACATCTACCCGGAAGAGATCGAGCACGTCATCAACAGCATGGACGGCATCAGCGAGTCGCTCGTCATCGAACGCGACGGCCGCCTGGTCGCCCTCGTGAAATACGACGAGAACGCACTCGACTGGAACCTGGAAGGCCAGGACAAGTTCATCGAAGAGCTCGAAAAGCGCCGTCAGGCCGTCCTCGATTTCGTCAACCAGAAAGTCAGCAAATTCTCCAAGATCAAGGACGTCGAGATCCAGAAGGAGCCGTTCAACAAGACGGCCACCCACAAGATCCGCCGCTTCCTTTACGAGAAGAAACAGTAACCATGAGACAGCCTCTATCCCTTCTCCTCGCGCTCCTTCTCACCGGATGCGCGCACACCGGCCTGCTATCCCCGGAAGAATCCGGCATGGTCCTCCCGACCATGGGCTGGAGTTCGTGGAACACCTATCGGGTCCATATCTCCGACTCCCTGATCATGCGGCAGGCGGATGCCATGGCCGCGAGCGGCCTGCGCGACGCGGGCTACGACCACATCAACATAGACGACGGATATTTCGGCGGCCGCGACGCGGCAACCGGCAAGCTGCTGATCCACCCCACGCGCTTCCCGGGCGGGCTGAAACCCGTGGTGGACCATATCCATGGACTGGGGCTCAAGGCGGGCATCTACAGTGACGCCGGGACCAACACATGCGGCAATTATTATGACCGGGACACGATCGCCCGTGGCGTGGGCTTCTACGGTCACGACGAAGAGGATGCGGACTTCTTCTTCCGTGAGCTCGGGTTCGATTTCATCAAGGTGGATTTCTGCGGCGGCAACGCTCCGCAGAATACCGACCGGCTGGCGCTGGACCCGCAGGAGCGCTACACCGCCATCCGGAAGGCCATCGACGCCACCGGCCGCACGGACGTGCGGCTGAACGTCTGCCGCTGGGATTTCCCCGGGACCTGGGTGCGGGACATCGCCACCTCCTGGCGCATCTCCCATGACATCACGGACCGTTGGTGGTCTGTCAGGAGCATCATCTCCCAGAGCCTCTATCTTTCCGCCTATGCGGGCGGGGGACATTATAACGACATGGACATGCTCGAGGTGGGCCGGGGATTGAGCCCCGAGGAGGACAAGACCCATTTCGGCCTCTGGTGCATCATGGCTTCCCCGCTGCTGATTGGCTGCGACCTGACGACCCTGCGGCCGGAGACGCTCGACCTGCTCACCAACCGCGAGCTGATCGCCCTGGACCAGGACCCGCTGGGCCTGCAGGCCTATGTGGCGGCGCATGAAGGCGATACCTACGTCCTCGTCAAGGACATGCAGGAACGCTTCGGGCGGACGCGCGCCGTGGCCTTCTACAATCCCTCCGACGGGCCCTGCACCGTCGGCGTGGACCTGGCGGACATCGAGCTGGCCGGGACCGTCCAGGTCCGGGACCTGTTCGGGCGCTGCGACCTCGCACCAGTCTCGGGACGCCTGGAGGCCGAAGTCCCGGCGCATGGCGCGCGCATCTTCCGCCTGACCGCCGAAACGCGTACCGAGCGCCGCCGCTACGAAGCCGAGACAGCCTGGCTGAGTGATTACCAAGAGCTTTACAACCCGGTCGCCTTCCAAACGGCGACCTATGCGCCCGTGGAGGACTGCTCCGGCCGGATGGCCGTGACGCAGCTAGGCTACAAACCCACGAACGACCTGCAGTGGCGGGACATCTACAGCCGCCAGGGCGGCGAATACCGCCTCACGCTGCGCTGTTTCTCCCCGGAGGACCGGATCATCTATCTCTCCCTCGGGACAGGGCCCGGCCAGACGGTCCGGGTGCCGGCCGCGCCCGGCTGGCAGGACGTGACGCTGACGCTCCGACTGGAGCCCGGCGTAAACTGCCTCCGGCTCTGCAACGACCGCGGCCCGATGCCGGACATCGACTATCTGGACCTGGAGCCGCTGCGCTGATCCGGTACGGCAGTTAGCACCTCGAATAAAGACGTTTCGAACATTTCCCCGTCTCTCTCCCAGGGGTGGAGAAGGGGCGCTGCGCCCCTGGCGGACGGGGAAAGCGGTTGCCAGGGGCGGAGATGAGGCGCAGCGCCCCGGGCAGACGGGGAAAGCGGTTGCCAGGGGCGGAGAAAGGCCTCCGTGCCCCTGGCGGACGGGGAAAGCGGTTGCCAGGGGCGGAGAAAGGCCTCCGTGCCCCTGGCGGACGGGGGAAGCGGTCGCCAGGGGCGGAGATGAGGCGCAGCGCCCCTGGCAGTCGGGGAAAGCGGTTGCCAGGGGCGGAGATGAGGCGCAGCGCCCCGGGCAGACGGGGAAAGCGGTTGCCGAGGGCGGAGATGAGGCGCAGCGCCCCTGACAGCAGGGAGTTTCTTTGCCAGGTGGACCTGGTCCGATTTCAGAGGGTGGACCTGGTACACCCAGGATGGACCAGAATGGCTTCTGGGGCAGGGGTGGTGGACCTGGTACAGGCCTTCAAAGTGGACCTGGTCCACTGCGGTGGATTTCGTCCATTGTTTCCACAAGAAGAACGCCAGCTGGAAAGGAAAGCGGTTCCCAGGGGCGGAGAAGGGCCTCCACCTGGCCCTCCGACAGGGGGTCAGAGCAGGCGCAGCGCGATGTGGGCGCAGGCTTCGGCGTCGGCCAGGGCATGGTGGTGACGCCGGAGGTCGAAGCCGCAGGCGGCGGCGACGGTCTGGAGCTGATGGTTGGGAAGGCTGTGGCCGAAGTGCCTCCGGGAGGCGGTCAGGGTATCGAGGAACACATAATCGGGATAGTCCATCCGGTACACCCGGAAGACTTCCCGCAGGCAGCCTTCGTCGAAGCGGGCGTTGTGGGCGACGAGCGGAAGGCCTTCGACCAGCGCCCCGGCTTTCTCCCAGACGTACGGGAACACCGGAGCGCCGTCCGTGTCTTCCGGGCCGAGCCCGTGGACCCGGCGGCAGAACCACTGGTAGTATTCCGGCTCAGGATGGATCAGGCTGTAGAAGGAATCCGTGAATTCACCGCCCCGCACGACCACGATCCCCACGCTGCAGACGCTGCTGGGGCACTCGTTCGCCGTCTCGAAATCGATCGCCGCGAAATCCGTCATGGCCGCGCTAGACCCAGAGTTCCGCGAGGTCCAGGACCAGGCGTTCGGTCTTCTCCCAGCCCAGGCAGGGGTCGGTGATGGAGCGGCCGTAGACACCCTCGCCCGGCTTCTGGCATCCGTCCTCGAGGTAGGATTCGATCATCATGCCCTTGACCAGGCGCCGGATGCCGGCGTTGTGGCGCGTGCTGTGGAGGATCTCCTTCGCGATGCGGATCTGCTCGATGTACTGCTTGCCGGAGTTGGCGTGGTTGGTGTCCACGATCACGCCCGGGTTGACGAGGTCGCTCCCCTCGTAGAGTTCGCACAGCCGGGACAGGTCCTCGTAATGGTAGTTCGGATGGCTGATGCCGTGCGCATCGACATAGCCGCGCAGGATGGCATGCGCCAGGGGGTTGCCCTTGCTCTCCACCTCCCAGTTGCGGTAGATGAAGGTGTGGGCGCCCTGGGCGGCGCGCAAGGCGTTCATCATCACGGAGAGGTCGCCGCCCGTGGGGTTCTTCATGCCCACCGGGATGTCCAGGCCGCTCGCGGTCAGGCGATGCTGCTGGTCTTCGACCGAGCGCGCCCCCACGGCCACGTAGGACAGCACGTCGTCCAGGAAGCGGTGGTTCTCCGGGTAGAGCATCTCGTCCGCGCAGGAGAACCCCGTCTCGTTGATCGCACGCATGTGCAGCTTGCGGATGGAGATCAGGCCGCGGAGCATGTCCGCATGGGCCTGGGGGTTGGGCTGGTGGAGCATGCCCTTGTAGCCCGCGCCGGTGGTGCGGGGCTTGTTGGTGTAGATACGCGGCACGATCACGATCTTGTCGGCCACGCGCTCCTGCAGCGTGCGGAGCCGTCCGATATACTCGATCACCGCATCCTCGCGGTCGGCCGAGCAGGGGCCGATCACCAACAGGAGCTTGTCGCTCCCACCCGTGAAGATCTCAGCGATCTGCTCATCGTTATTCCGTTTGGCAAGCGCCCCTTCGGACGAGATCGGGTACATCTCCTTGATCTCTTTGGGGATCAGCAGCTTGCGCTTGAAATTCATGTTCATGGTCCAGACTATTTTTTGTCGAAGAAGGCGCGCCGGCACGTCGACAGGCGCATCATTTCCTTGAGGGTCTCGGTGTCCCCTCCGGCCAGGGCATCCCGCATGCGCGCGAACTGGCGCATGAACAGGTCCATCTGGTCGAGGAGCTCGTCCTTGTTGGCCAGGAAGAGTTCCGTCCACATGTGTTCGTTGATCCGGGCGATGCGCGTCAGGTCGCGGAAGGAGTCACCCGTGTACTCCGCCAGGTGCTCGGACTCCTTGCAGGTCATCAGCGTCACGGCGATGCAGTGCGTGAGCTGGGACAGGAAGCCGATCATCTCGTCATGCTCCTCCAGGGAGAGCACGGCTATGTGCCTGAATCCCAGGATACAGCCCAGCGTCCGGATGAGTTCGACCGCCTCCGGCGTATTCCGTTCCGTGGGCGTGACGATGTAGTTCGCATCCACGAACAGGCGACAGTCGGCGTACTCCACGCCGGAGCGCTCGCGGCCCGCCATCGGGTGCGCCGGCACGAACTCGAGGTCCGGCCGAAGCATCTCCTGGATGGTCGGGACGATGCTGCGCTTGACGCCCGTCACGTCCGTAATCACGGCACCGGGGCGGATGTAGTCCTGGTACTGGCGGATCCACTCCACGAAGGCATGGGGATACAGGGCGAAGATGACGATGTCGAAGCGCGACACGTATTCCCGGGTCACTTCGGTCTGTCCGTGGGCGATATAGCCCTTCTCCAGGGCGAAATCCAGGGTCTGCTGCCGGCGGGCCAGCGCGCCCACCTCGAAGCCCAGCGAGCTGAGCTTCTGGGCATAGGAGCCGCCGATCATGCCGAGGCCTACGATGAGGACTTTCTGGTAATTGATGAATCCGGTCATGGCTGTGCGAGGTAATCGGTGCCGAAACGGAGGGCCAGCTGGTCGCAGAGCACCACGGCGACCAGGGCGGTCACGACCGGGCAGATCCGGCGGATGATGGCCGGATCGTGGCGACCGGTCAAGGACAGGTCCACGTCCTTCCCCGCCACGAAATCCACGCTCTGCTGCGTCCGGGAGATGGAAGGAGTCGGCTTGACGGCCATATTGAACAGGACGGGCATGCCGTTGGTGATGCCGCCGTTGATGCCGCCGCTGCGGTTGGTGGCCGTGACGACGCGGCCGTCCTGCATCCGGAAGGGATCGTTGGCCTGCGAGCCGCGCATCCCGGCCAGGGCGAAACCGTCGCCGAACTCGATGCCCTTGATGCCGCCGACGGCGAACACGGCACGCGCCAGCACGCCTTCGAGCGAGTCGAACCAGGGCTCCCCCAGCCCGGCGGGCAGCCCGCCGATGCCGGTCTGGATCACGCCGCCCAGCGAGTCCTGCTCCGTCTTCGCGGCCAGCACCGCGGCTTCGACCTGCTCCTCCAGATCGAGGATCAGGGGGAAGCGCCGCGCCTCGATGCGCGAGGCGTCCGCGACGATGTCCGTGAAAGGGGCATCCTCCACGCCGCCGCAGCGCAGGATATGCGTAGCCACACAGATGCCCTTGGCGGCCAGGGCCTGCCGGCAGATGGCGCCGGCGGCCACGATCCCGGCGGTCACGCGGCCGGAGAAATGGCCGCCGCCCCGCGGATCCTGGAAGCCGTGGTATTTGACCTGCGCGGTGAAATCGGCGTGCGAGGGGCGCGCCACGCGCTCCAGCTGGCTGTAGTCCGCGCTGCGCACATTCTCGTTGGGGATCACGATGGTCAGCGGCGTCCCCGTGGTCCGGCCGCGGTACACGCCGCTCAGGATCCGGAACCGGTCCGGCTCCACGCGGGCGGTATCCGCCGGGCCGGCGGGCCGCCGCCGCGCCAGGCACCCGGCGATGTAGCCTTCGTCGACCGGCAGGCCGGGGGCGAGGCCGTCCAGGACCACGCCTACGGCCGGTCCGTGGCTCTCGCCGAACAACGTCATCGTGACGGAGGTGCCGATGGTATTCTTCATAATGTCCTAATGCGTGTAGAAGGAACCGACGAGCTTGAGGCGGTCGCAGAGCGGCCCGAGCTCGCGCATCAGGCTGTCGCCCTCGTCCGTGGCCACGTCACCGTCCAGTTCGAGGAAGAAATAATAGTTCCACAGCAGCTCCTTCATCGGACGGCTGTGGAGGTTGCACATGTTGAAGTTGTGCGCACCGATGATGTTGAGCGTCTGGGCCAGGGCGCCGGCTTCGTTCTTGACGGTGTACATCAGGATGAAGTGCTTGCCCATCTTGCGCTTGTTCTCCGTGTCGAGGCGGAGCATGCGCGAGAAGGCGGCGAAACGCGTCGTGTTGGTGCGGCTGGTATTGATGCGGGGCTCCAGGACCTCCAGTCCGTAGAGCGCCGCGGCCTCGGCTGTGCCGATGGCGGCGCGGGTCGGGTCCTGTTTCTCAGCCACCTTCTTCGCGGCCATCGCAGTATTGGAGAACTCCTTGGCCTCCAAATTGTTGCGCCGCAGGTATTCCGCGCACTGCGCGAGGGCCTGCGGATGGCTGTAGACCTTGCGGATCTGCGATTTGTCCGTGCCGGGCAGGCCCAGGAGGTTCTGCTCCGCCTCGACCTCGATCACCTGGTTGACGTAGAGCGAACCCGAGAACATCAGGTCCGTGACCGTGGACACCTCGCCGGCGAAGCTGTTCTCGAAGGGCAGCACTACGACGTCGGCCTCCCCCGTCTCGCAGGCCCGGTAGGCCCCGGCGAAATCAGGATACGCCAGCAGCTCCGCCCCGGGGAACATCCGGATGGCGGCGATATAGGCGAAGGCGCCAGGCACGCCGCTGTACGCGACGCGCAGGCCGCTCATCAGGCGCTTCTGGTAGTCGCGCGACAGGCTGATGACCTGCTTTTCGAAATTGACATAATACTCCCGGATGTCACGGTCGGCGATGCGCGAGGCCCCGCGCCGGATCACGGCGTCTTCGCGCGCGGGATCCGAGATCCCGAGCCCGTGGGCCTGCTTGTAGGCCGTCACGCGGCGGACCTGCTCCATCCGGCGGGCGAACAGGTCCGCCATCTGCGCATCGACCGCGTCGATCTCTTTCCTGATTTCTTCGAGATTGTCCATGATGGTAATACCAACTACTACATTTTTGCAAAAATAAAAATTATCTTTGCGAAAGACAAATCCATACCCATGATCTTTTCCTTCCGAACCTTCACCCTCCCGGCCGCGCTGCTGCTCTGTACGGTTCTCTCCGCCCAGACCGGTTTCGAGGAGCTGATCCGCGAGAATCCGGACCGCGCCGCAGGCGTGCACCACTCCTACGAATACCGCCCGTCGGTCCAGACACCGGCCCCGGCCGGATACAAACCCTTCTATGTCAGCCATTACGGCCGCCACGGCTCCCGCCGCAATATCGGCAGCGCCGCCGAGCGCGCCTATGAATACATGTGCGCCGCCCGGGAAGCGGGCATCCTCTCCCCGCTCGGAGAGCAGCTCTACCGCGATGTCGATGCCATCCACGAAGACCATATCGGCATGGCCGGGGAACTGACCGCGCGGGGCGGGCGCGAGCACCGCGCCATCGCGCAGCGGCTCTACGAGCGCGTGCCCCGCGTCTGGAAGGACCGCAGGCGCACGCGGGTCCACGTCCAGTCCAGCAACATCCCCCGCTGCCTGATCAGCATGGCCCATTTCACCGCCAGCCTCGACGACTGTGCCCCGCAGCTCATGTTCGACTTCATCACCGGTGAGAAATACATCGAGCTGCTCGCGCATGACTATTATGACAAGGCAGAGATCTCCGCGGCCAGCAGCGCCCTGATCGACTCGCTGGAGCGGGTCTGGGTGGACCCTTCCCGGATGATGGGAGCCCTGTTCGCGGGCGACCCCCAGCGCATCGCCGAGGTCATCCCCAACCCCTACGCATTCCTCTACCAGATCTTCCTCTACGGCGGCATCCGCCAATGCGTCGAGACGCCCGATGCCGACATTTTCGGCAAATACTTCACCCTGGACGAGCTCATCGCCTGGTACCGCTGCTACAATGCCCGCATCTACAATTCGATGGCCAATTCCGTCGAGTACGGCGACCATGTCGTCTGGGCGGCCCGGGGCCTGCTGCAGGACATCATCGACCGCGCCGATGCCGCACTCTCCGATGCCTCCACCACGGCGGCAGACCTCCGCTTCGGCCACGACACGGGCATCCTCCCGCTGGCCGGACTGATGGACCTCATCGGCCCCGGCGACCGCGTCCACAACGCCGACGCCTCCGACAGCTGGCAGAGTTTCTTCCGCGTGCCGATGGGCTCCAACCTCCAGATGATATTCTACCGCAAGCGCGGTGCCGAGCCGCTGGTCAAGATCTACTACAACGAACAGGAGACCCTCGTGCGCGGCCTGGAACCCGCCAGCGGTCCCTACTACCGCTGGTCCGAGCTCAAGGCGCACCTGGAGCGCCGCATCGCCCGATTCAGTTTCTAAGCCATGCAATACAGAAAGGACAAATACGGCCACGACCTCTCGATCCTCGGCTACGGCTGCATGCGCTTCAGCCGCAAGGGCGCCGGCATCGACATCGACAAGACCGAGCAGGAGATCCTCGAGGCCTTCCGCGCCGGGGTCAACTACTACGACACCGCCTACATCTATCCCGGCAGCGAGGCCGCCCTCGGCGAGATCCTCGCGCGCAACGGCATCCGGGACCAGGTCAACATCGCCACCAAGCTCCCGCAATACATGGTGAAAAGCCGGGCTTCGCTGGACAAGTTCTTCGACGAGGAGCTCTCCCGCCTGCGCACGGACCGCGTGGACTACTACCTGATGCACCATCTGACCGACATCGCCCAATGGGAGCGCCTCAAGGGCGTCGGGGTACTGGACTGGATCCGGGAGAAGAAGTCCGCGGGTGCCATCCGCAACATTGGATTCTCCTACCACGGCAACACGGCGAACTTCCTCAAGATCCTGCAGGACTACGACTGGGACTTCTGCCAGATCCAGTACAACTACCTGGACGACACCTCCCAGGCCGGCGTCGAGGGTCTCCGGGCCGCGGCGGCCCGGGGCATCCCCGTCGTGATCATGGAGCCGCTGCGCGGCGGCAAGCTGGTGGACCTCCTGCCCGAAGAGGCCAAGAAGGCCATCGCCCGCAACGGACGGGGCTGGACCCCAGCCCAATGGGGCCTGCGCTGGCTCTACGACCAGCCTGAGGTCACGGTCGTGCTGTCCGGCATGAACTCCCTGGACATGGTCCGGGAGAACGTCCGGACGGCCTCGGACGCCCCGGTCGGGAGTTTCACCCCGGAAGACTTCGCCCTGATCGACGAGGTCAAGGGCATGATCCGCGCCCGGGAGAAGGTCGGCTGCACCGGCTGCGGCTACTGCATGCCCTGCCCCAAGGGCGTGGACATCCCCGGCAACTTCCGCTGCTACAATACGATGTACTCGGAGTCCCGGACCACGGGATGGATGCAGTTCGTTCAGACCGTAGGGCTCACCCGGGAGCCGGCCTTCGCCTCGCAGTGCATCCGCTGCGGCAAGTGCGAGAAGCACTGTCCGCAGGGCCTGCCCATCCGTGAGAAACTCCAGGAAGCGGACAAGGCCCTGCGGCCCCTGCCCGTGCGCCTGGTACTGTGGATCGCCCGCAAATTCATGTTCCGCCGATGAACCTGGATATGTACATGACGGCCGGCGCGGGCATCCTGGCCCTGCTGCTGGGGGTCGCCTTCACCCGGAACCTCCCGCTGCTCAAGCGCCTGTGCATCCCGGCCCCCGTGTCGGGCGGGCTCGCCATCTCCCTGCTCACCCTGGCCGTCCATGTGCTGTTCCATGCCGATTTCACTTTCGACGGGACGATCAAGGACCTCTGCATGATCCTCTTCTTCACCTCCGTCGGTTTCCAGTCCGACCTGCGCGTACTCCGCAAGGGTGGACGGCCGCTCGCCGTCATGATCCTGCTGGTGGCCCTGCTGATCGTGGTCCAGAACCTGCTCTCGCTCGGAATCGCCCGCGGGATGCGGCTGGATCCGCTCGTAGGCATGGCCACGGGCTCCATCCCCATGTGCGGCGGACACGGCACCGCGGGCGGGTTCTCCCCGGTCCTGCAGGACCTCGGTCTGGCGAACGCCGCCTCGGTCACGATGGCCGCCGCGACCTTCGGCCTCGTGGCGGGATCGCTGATCGGCGGCCCGCTGGGCGAATGGCTGATCCACCGGCACGCCCTTGCCCAGCCAGCCGGCGGGCAGGACGACCCCATCGTCAGCCTGGAGGCGGACGGGGCCGCCGCGGAGAAGCGCGTCGTCTCACCCGTCTCGAAGGAGCAGACCTTCCGCCGTTACGCCCAGGCCATCTGCCAGCTGCTGCTGTGCGTCGCGCTGGGCATGGGCGTCAGCAAGCTGCTGGCCCGCACCGGGATCACCTTCCCGACCTATTTCGGCGCGCTGCTCGTCGGCGCGCTGGTCCGCAACCTGCTCGGCAGCCCGCGGCCGGGACTGACCCCGCTCCTGTGCACCGACGAGATCGTCGCCATCGGCAACATCTGCCTCTCGCTCTTTCTGGGCATGGCCATGGCCACGCTCAAGCTTTGGGAGCTGGCCGGGCTGATGCTCCCCCTCGTGGTCATCCTGCTGGCGCAGGCGCTCTTCATGGCGCTCTTCGCCGCGCTCGTCGCCTTCCCCGCCCTGGGCCGCGACTACGACGCGGCCGTGCTCGCCAGCGGCCTGTGCGGCTTCGGGCTCGGCGCCACGCCCAACGCCATGGCCAACATGTCGGCCGTCTGCTTCAAGTACCATTACGCCGTGCGTCCCTTCGTCATCGTCCCCATCCTCGGGGCCATGTTCGTGGACATCATCAACACCGGCGTCATCACGTTGTTCCTCAATCTCATAGCCCCATGATCCCCCGTTCCCGCCTCCTGTCCCTCGCCCTCGTGCTGCTCGCGGCCTGCGCATGCGGCCGCGTCTCCGCACCCCTTGTCGGCATCAGCTGCTCCCAATCCGGGACCCGTTCGGACGCCCTGTCCAGGAACTATTCGGAAGCCATCCTCCGCGCGGGCGGCACGCCCGTGATCATCCCGACCCTGACCACGGAGGCGGAAGCGGAGCGCGTGCTCGCCCGCCTGGACGGAATCGTCTTCTCCGGCGGGGAGGACATCAATCCCGGCTGGTATGGCGAGGAGCCCCTCAACGAGACCGTGGAGGTCAACGCCTCCCGCGACCGCAGCGACAGCCTGCTGGCCCGGGCGGCGCTCCGCTCCGGCAAGCCCGTCCTCGCGATCTGCCGCGGCGAGCAGCTGATGAACGTGATCCTGGGCGGCAGCCTGTGGCAGGACATTCCGACGCAGCTGCCGGACGCCCACGTGCACCGGGGTGTCTCGCATAGGATCGGCATGACCGGCGAGGGTTTCCTCACCCGGATCTATGGGCCGGACTCCCTGGAAGTCAATTCCCGGCACCACCAGGCCGTCAAGGACCCGGCACCCGGCATCCGCGTGACCGCACGGTCGGACGACGGGCTCGTCGAGGCCTGGGAGACGCCGCAGGTCTGGGCCGTGCAGTTCCACCCCGAAGCCATGCTGCAGGATGACGCAAGATGGCTGGCACTCTTTGAAGCCTACCTGGACCGCTTGCGCTAACTGACGGCCTTCCCGTCAGGATATGAATTTTTTATGAAAGATGCGTGTCTGCCCGCCGGGCAGACATATACATCCGGGGGAAATGAACTACATTTGCAACGATATGGATCCTGTTGCAATCATCACTTCCCTGCTGACGCTTCTCGCCGGCATCGGCGTCTTCCTCATCGCCTGCCAGATGATGAGTTCCAACCTGGAAGCGGCCAGCTCCGAGAGACTGAAAAAGCTGTTCTCCAAAGCCTCCGACAGCAAACTGCTGGGCGTGGGCATCGGCGCCCTCGGCACGGCCGCCATCCAGAGTTCGGGTGCGACGACGGTCATGACCATCGGCTTCGTCAACGCCGGCATCATCTCGCTGGCCCAGGCCGCCACCATCATCTACGGTGCGAACATCGGTACCACCGTCACGGCCCAGATCGTAGCGCTGGGTATGTTCGGCGGCAACTCCGTGTCTACGAGCGTCATCTTCTCCGCCTTCGCCGGCCTGGGTGCCTTCCTGAGCCTCTTCGCGAAGAAGAGCAGCGCGAAGACCGTGGGCGGCATCCTGGCAGGCTTCGGTCTCCTGTTCGTCGGTCTCGAACTGATGAGCGGCTCCATGGAGTCCTTCGCCGCCCTGGACGGCGTCAAGACCTTCCTGGCCGGCATCCGCAACCCGCTGCTGCTGGTGCTGCTGGGCGCCATCTTCACGGCCATCATCCAGAGTTCGTCCGTGATGACGTCCATCGCACTCGCGATGGTGGTGACGGGGCTGATCGGCATCGACCAGGGCATCTACCTGACCATGGGTTCCAACATCGGTTCCTGCGTGGTCGCGGTGATCGCCGGTATCACGAGCGGCACCAACGCCAAGCGCACCGCCCTCATCCACCTGCTGTTCAACTGCGCCGGCGTCCTGATCTTCCTGCTCGCCGCGTGGGTGCTGGGCTGGTTCGACACCTCCTACGGCAGCGTATTCAACAGGCTCTTCCCGTCTGCGCCGCAGATGCAGCTGGCCATGTTCCATACCTTCTTCAACACGGTCACCGTGGCGATCATGCTGCCCCTGACGGGTGCGCTCGTCGCCCTGGTGACGCGGATGATTCCGGACAAGCCGGTCGTGCAGGACGAGGAATTCTCCCTGCGCTATGTCGATGACAACATGCTCCGCACGCCGCCTGTGGCCGTCTCCCAGGTCAAGCGCGAGATCCTGCGGATGGCCGGCATCGCCCTGCAGAACGTCGACCGCAGCCTGGAGATGGCCACGCAGCTGGACTTCACCGCACAGAACCTCTTCGCCCGCGACGAGCGGCAGCTGAACTTCATCAACCGCGAGCTGATCGCGTTCGTGGTGCGCCTGAGCGGCCGAAGCGGACTCGGCGAGAAAGACCGGACGTACCTCTCCGGCACCTACCGGAGCATCCGGGACCTGGAGCGCATCGGCGACTACGCCGAGAACATCGTCGAATACGCCACCGCCCTTGCCGGCTCCGGCCAGCAGTTCTCCGATGACGCCAAATACGAGATCAGCCAGCTGAAGACGCTGCTGCACCAGCTGTATGACAATGCCATGGAAGCCTACCAGGACGAAAGCCTCGCCGCGCTGGACCAGGCCAACGTCATCGAGGAGGAGATCGACGACTACACGCAGCGGATGGAAGAAGGCCATATCGCCCGCATGGAGAAAGGCATCTGCACCCCTTCCGTCGGCGCCCAATACCTCGAACTCTCCTCCAACGCCGAGCGTATCGCCGACCACATGATCAACATCGCCAAGTCCATCCGGACTCTCAAAGCCATCCGGAACTGATCATGTCTGTCATCTTCAAGCAAGGACTCCGACTCACTCCCGACGTGCGGGACTGGGAAAGCATGCTCCGGCTCATCCGGGAATTCGGGCTGGTGCCTTTCTTCGCCAATCCGATTCCCGGCTACTCCGTGGAGGAACACACCCCGGCGGAGTGCTGGTTCACGGAAGACAACCTCGGTCCCTGGGACTGGAAGATCGACTGCGTCCAGAGCGGAGACATCGCCTACGGCAAGTTCCTCTGCGGGGGCAAGGCCGCCTTCGCCACGGTGGACGTCTACCGGGAGCTCATGAACTGGCGGCGCGCCAGTCCCAGATACCGCCCCACGGCGGACCAGCAGAAAGTGCTGGACTATACCCTGGAGCGTGGCAGCGTCTCCGCCGCGGAGGTCCGCAAGCTCATGGGCATCAAGAAATCCGCCGCCGACGCGCTGCTCGCCCGGCTCCAGATGCAGACCCGCCTCGTCACGGGCGACATCTCGCGCGTGTACCGCGGCGCGGAACTCACCTACAACGGCTGGCAGCGGAGCAGCTTCTGCACGCCGGAGGCGCTCTTCGAGGAGCTGGATTTCCCGTTCCCGGGCTTCAAGCCCCGGTCGCTCGCATCCACGCTCCGGCCGGAGGAATCCCTTGCATTCCTCAAGGAGACGGTCCGCAAGGCCTGCGGCGATGTCCCCGACCGGCTCCTGATGAAGCTGCTCGGCTGAATCCGGTCCTCGTTTTCATATCCCTTCCAAAAACTCATTCCATGTCCAAACGCTTCCTATCACGAATCCTCCTGCTCCCGGCACTGCTGCTGTGTCTCGGAAGCATTTCTTCCGCCCAGGGCATCCCGTCGGTGAACCTGGAGAACGAAGTCGTGCAGAGATTCATGGCCCACGGGCCCTACAGCGGCTTTGGGACGCAGGCCAGCTACTTCGACGACCGGGAGGAATTCCCGTCCCGCTTCGCCTGGGACAAGCCCGTCTCCGTGGACCTGGCATGGTCCGGGGATGAAGGCGGGACCTACACCCTGATCCTTTCTGAGAGCCGGACGGCGAAGCGGAGAGGCAAGGTCGTCCTCTCCGAAAAAGTCACGGGCACACGATACCGGCTGACCAACCTCATCCCGCAGCGGTACTACACCTACAAGGTCCGGAAAGGGCTCAAGCTGCTCCTGGCAGGAAAGGTACGGACCGAGGGCCAGGTGCGCATGCTGGACATCCGGGACTGCGTCAATGCGCGTGACCTGGGCGGCTGGACGACCCTGGACGGCCGGACGGTCCGCTATGGCCTGCTTTTCCGCACCGGGAGCATCGACGGCGCATATGACGGGGTCTTCGGACTGAACTGCGGCAACAGCCGCTGCCGCGACCCGCACCACGAGGAGGCGCAAGGCCAGGTCGGAGACCCGGTCCGGTACACACTCTCCGAAGAATCCGTGAAGGCACTGCGGTTCGTCGGGATCGACGCCGACATGGACCTGCGCGGCATGACCGGCGAAGGCCTCTGGGGCAACCAGTGCATGACCCACACCCGTTCCCTGGGCCTGACCAAGATCCCCGAGGCCGACTTCTGCCAGATCATGACCGACGTAGCCCTGCACCAGCCCTTCGACGATCCGGCCGTCGTCCGGGACGTGGCCTGGATCATCCAGGAACTCAGGCAAGGGCGCCGCGTCGCCTTCCACTGCCGGTCCGGCGCCGACCGCACCGGAGCGGTAGCGATGATCCTGGAGGCGCTGCTGGGCGTACGGGCCGGCGACATCGCCCGGGATTATGAGCTGACTTCCCTTTCCTCCGAAGGCAGCGGCCAGACGCGCAGCGCCATGAACGCCCTCCGCTCAGGCTACGGCTTCTTCGGTAGGGGCTTCACGACCTTGGAAGTGAACGAGTCCGACCCGGACAGGCGGCTCCAGAAGCAGGCCTACACCTATCTGGCCACCGCTTTCCCGGAATACGCCATCAGCCCGGCAGACCTGGACTGGTTCATCGATTTCATGCTGGAGTGAGAATCGTCACAAGGTTTTAAGACCTAAACGTATCCATCATATGGCATTGTACCCCGGTAATGGAGACGAAGTGTACGACCGTCTGTCAAGGAGATCACGATATCTATCTTTCCGTCGCCATTCCTTCTGCCGTTGTCGTTCACGGTCCCGAAGTCATAATTCCTTATCCTGACGGAAGCTACCTGTTCGTTTCCGCCCTTATACTCTCCCTGCTGGAAGGTAATTATCAGGGGACGGTCGGTATTCAGGACTGCGTTATCGATGATGATATGATTGAGATACTGGCCAGGGCCTGAATATGAGGCTCCGGCCACGCGGAATCCGAACATAGTCACGATGGAAGGCACCTCGTCCCACCTGGGGCCCGTAGAGAAATACTCCTCATACATATGGCAGCGATGAGAGGCTCCCTTCGCGGGATCAGCAATACCGCCTCCGATAAAAACCGATCCGATAGGAACGAGTCTTTTTCCGTCCATATAAATGCCGCTTGATCCAGGATCGTTACTCATATACTTTTCACAGGCCATGACCAGCATAGCAGACGCAATAAGGAGTACTATTCTTTTCATTGCTTTTATTTTATGGTTTTCTTTTTAAATAACGAATTATGAACGGATAACTGCCCGGAATCAATCAGCTATTTTTGGGGGCACAAATGGGGCACAAAATAGCCTAAAATTTAACATGCACCACCACAAAAGAAAAGCCAATCAACTGAATAACAATCGATTGGCAGAATGTTTTCGTACCCCCGAGGCGAATCGAACGCCTATCGTCGGAACCGGAATCCGAAATTCTATCCATTAAACTACAGGGGCATGCCCGCGGGCGTGCCGTTGGGGAATGCAAATATACTGAATTTTTGTAAATTTGCGGTCTGAAACCCATTTATTTTTAAACGGTATTATGAAAACTGCATACGTATTCCCCGGCCAGGGGTCCCAGTTCTCCGGAATGGGCAAGGACCTCTATGAAGGCAACGCCCAGGCTCGCGCCCTAATGGAGCGGGCCAACGAAATCCTCGGCTTCCGCCTGACCGACATCATGTTCGAAGGCTCCGACGAGGACCTGCGCGCCACGCGCGTGACCCAGCCGGCCATCTTCCTCCACTCCGTCGCAACCGCCCTCTGCACCGAAGGGCTCCCCGCCCCCGACATGGTCGGCGGCCACTCCCTGGGCGAGTTCTCCGCCCTCGTGGCGGCCGGCGCCGTGGACTTCGAGGACGCGCTGCGCCTCGTGGCCGTGCGCGCCAGCGAGATGCAGAAATGCTGCGAGCAGGTGCCCGGCGGGATGGCAGCCGTCATCGCCCTGCCGAACGAGAAGGTCGAGGAAGTCTGTGCCGGCATCGACGGCATCGTGATCCCGGCCAACTACAACTGCGACGGGCAGGTGGTCATCTCGGGCGAGAAAGAAGCCGTGGCGCGCGCCTGCGAGGCGATGAAGGCCGCGGGAGCGAAGCGCGCCCTGCCGCTGAGCGTCAGCGGCGCCTTCCACAGCCCGCTGATGGAGCCTGCGCGCGTGGAGCTCGCCAAGGCGATCGACCGCACGGAAGTCCACACGCCCCGCTGCCCCATCTACCAGAACGTCACCGCACTGCCGGAGACGGATCCGGTGCGGATCAAGGACAACCTCCTGCAGCAGCTGACCTCGCCGGTCCGCTGGACCCAGTCGGTGAAGAACATGCTCGCCGACGGAGCGACGACCTTCCGGGAGATCGGTCCGGGCGCCGTGCTGCAGGGCCTGGTGAAGCGGATCGCTTCGGCCGCCGGGACGGAGGTGACGATCCTGTAAATCAGAAAAGGCAGCCAGTCGGCTGCCTTTTCTGATTAAGATACCGTGGGGGCCTAGCGGGCCTCGACGTACTTGTGCAGGGTGGCACGGACAGCGCCGACACCTGCGTACAGTTCCTTCACCATGCCCTCGATCTTCTCGCCGAGACCGGCTTCGTACAGGTCGAGGCCGAAGACATCCTTGCGGCTGTACAGCGCCTTGAGGCAGCTGTAGTCCTGGTCTGCCTTGCCGATCTGGAGCGGGGCCACGATGGCCTGGAGCTCCTCGAGCATCGGATCCGGGGACGGGTCGAACGGCGTGCCGTCGTCCTTGATTCCCTTCAGGTAGCGGGCATAGCCGGCCAGCACGAGCGGGATCAGCTGGAGGTTCTCCATGTCGAGGCCGCGGGCGATGTACTTCTTGATGGTCTCGCCGAAGCGGATGGCCAGTTTCTGGGAAGTATCCATGGCGATGCGCTGGGGCGCGTCGGGCATGAAGGGGTTCGGCAGGC
>JAEEGL016889093.1_pt1 | contig 19756 bp, 16 predicted proteins | sample 9134231 | NCBI WGS metagenome assembly JAEEGL01 (sample SAMN16246548, study PRJNA631951) | gut metagenome | biome: gut microbiome; feature: rumen; material: fiber-attached | host: Bos | place: Iran: Karaj | collected 2018-10 | reverse complement strand
TGGGATTAGTTATAATCTCACGTGCTTGACCAATGCCATCTTAGCTCAGTTGGTAGAGCAGCTGATTTGTAATCAGCAGGTCGTGGGTTCGAGTCCCACAAATGGCTCCAGCAGTCAAACCCTTGAAACTATTGCGTTTCAAGGGTTTTTGTTTTGCCGGAATTATCTCGAAAAATGGTCAAAAAACGCCAAAAGTGTAGGAAAAGTGTCGTTGATATGTATAAAAATCTTTGATGCATCTCTTTAGTGGATGCGTGATATCTTACAAATATTGCTATTGTTCTAATAGATGTGGATGTTAGTATGGACTTTAACGAGATAAGAACTAATAAATAAGACGTCCCATTAAACGGACATGGCATGAGTTATACTGAGACTACCATAAAGAGTACGGAAGGGACAAGCCCGATGAACGTACAGCAACCTGCTTGACAGTAAGGTGCTAAAGCTTGGTCGATGGAGTCGATATCTAATGTTGAAGATCCTGTCGATTCAAGCAATCGAATGGATCTTTTTTGATAGGAGGAAAAGAAAATGGATAACCGAACAAATAAAGAAAAATATGCAGATTTGTTGGCTCTTGAAGATGAACTTAAAACCAGTTCTTTTGGTGAGGTCAAGAATCCATTCTGTGAGGGTGTGAAGAATCACAAAGGTACGATGGAAGATCCCATACCATTTCCGCACATAGAGTATTCGGAAACAGTACACAAACTGATTACATCCGTTTATAGCTTTCATAAAGCAAATCCAGAATATGATTTGGTTAATTACATGGAGATTCTTGAACGTAATGGTTATACGAACATCAATACCACCACTATTGCTGTATCTAATATGAATGAACAATGTTTAATGGCATTGTTCATGGCTTTGATTCGGGGAGAACGTTTCTGTGATGGTTTGATTTTGGATGCACTTGAAAGTGGTGCTGTTCAGCGGTGGCTTAAGCGACTTAAAGAGCTGGTTAATGATAATTCGTGACAATTGTTCGAATGCTTTGAGATAAGGGAGAGTAGAGATGGATGTTAATTGGAGTGACAAGGAAACGGCAGGTAAGAAATGCTATGTGTTAGCGGGAAGAGGACGAAGACGGGAACGTTTTCTTGAGTTTTTGGAAATGAATGGTTATGAGTGCGAAAATGACGAAATTACCTCGAGAGAGAGCGTGATCGAATCCATTTTCCCAATATCAGTTGATATAGAAAACAAGTGTTATGGACATCTACATAACAAAACCTGTGCTGCAGCGGCTATCTCCGCCGGTGATGCGTTTACAGTATCTCAGTTCTACAAGTTCATTGAGCTCATAAGTCCCTATATTATCGTTTAAGAGACAAGGGCGAGCTGTATATATACAGTTATTTCAATGTTCAAGGAAACTTAATAGTTCTTGCTTTATAATTACATTATTGGAAATGTCCCATAAGGAGGTTGCATTATGAAGATTATTATTTCACGTAAAGGCTTCGATGCAGAAAACGGTAAAACAGCTAATCCTGTTATGCCAGATGGAGCGATGCTATCACTACCGATTCCTCAGCCATGGGATGGTGACTATTATGATGAATTATTCTATGGTTCAATGTCGTACTTAGATATATGGCAGTCACTTAAACCGAAACAAGAGTACTTTGAGACAAGCTGTCATTTAGATCCGGATTTAAGATCTAATATCCGATTGGATGTTCCAGAAGGCTGGAAACCGTTATTCGGTCAATGCGATGCGGCTGAAACTCATTTAGAAAATCAAGGTGTAATTGTTGGTGATTTATTTTTGTTCTTCGGTTGGTTTAGAGAGACAGAAATGAAAGATGGCATATTGAGTTATAAGCGCGGTACCAAGGATGCGCATATGTTTTACGGTTATCTTCAAATTGGAGAGATTGTCCGTGGAGAAAGAATATCTGATTATCCTTGGCATCCACACTCTTTCTATAATGATGCCAATAATACTATTTATGTTGCTTCTGAACATTTGATCATTGATGGCGAAGACACTGGCCTTCCTGGTGCCGGAACCTTTAAGTATTCTGAAGAACTGATTCTTACAATGCCTGGTCAGACAAAATCAAGATGGAGATTACCCGATTTCTTCAAGGAAGTGGACATATCCTGCCATTCTAAAGACAGTTTTAAACCTGAAGGGTATTTCCAAAGTGTTCGAATTGGACAAGAGTTTGTTGTTTCTGAAGATGATAGGGTCACGCAATGGGCTAAGAATATTATTGTGAATAATTATGATAATAGAATTGTAGTAGCAGAAGGAGTTAAAAAGTCATATTCTGAGAGTCCTCAAACTCTATCTGCAGATAGCTTTGAATTGTGTAATGGGACAATCGCTTCTTTTGACGAAGATAGAAATCTTTATGTGTGCCATTTTTCATGGCTCGATAACGACATTGAAGTGTTGTTTTCATCAGATGAATATGCCAACGATAATATTAATGGTTTAAAAAGATTGTTTGAGGCATTTTGGACAGATAGAGATAATTGGGTCGAATTTGGGAAGAATGCAATCAAGAATAAGCTTTTACCATATATTGCCAAGCAGTCCTCTTCTGTTGAGCTATCGCTCTATCCGGTCGTGTCTGCAGATATGTTTGACACTAAGTATCATTTAACTGGAATTACTGTTATTTGGACTGGTTGTTCGGATGAAGTAAAACTGAGTTTTAATAATGAAGAGGACATGGATCACTATGATGAGCTTAGTATAAGTCGATACCCAGAAAGTGATTACATTACATTTGAGGCAGGCTTTTTCCCTATTCTTTCTGATGATATTGATTAATGAGTATTTATCAACATTATCCTTACACAACATTGTGGAACCCTGATACTTTAATCCTTCAATCGATGCGCCTTATGAGAGGCGCATTTTGGTTTTAAGATTATTCAAGGAATCTTAATAGTTATTGATTATAATTACATATATGAAACGGTCCAAAATATAGTGGATTACTGTATGTATGATGACTAAGACAAGGAGTGTATTTCTATCTGAATACTTAAACTAAATCGATATGGAAACTAAAGGACATGCTCAGCATACATACAATCCACTTACTCTTTTTGATGAAGATCATGAGATCCGGTCTGAGGAGTATACAATTAAGTATTTGTATAGGATTTATTTAGATCGAACAGTAAACATCCCGATTAATTATTGTCGCATAAACACTAAAATTGCTAACGCCTTACTCCAACATGGGATAATTTATCTTAACCAACTGTTGGATTCAACAAATGTTGAAATATTATCTTTCGAAGGTGTTGGTGTTGTAGGTGCAGACGAAATCGATTCGTATTTGAAGAGTATTCCGGTAGATGAAGAAAGAGTTTGCATATGGAGTGGTGGTTCTAGTGATGCTGAAATCTTGGTAAGTAATAAATCAGGAATACTAAGCGGTGACAGAAACCGAATCTCCCTTGAGTATTTGGAAGGACTATCAGAAAAAGCATATAACCGTCTAATTCAACGTTATGACCTAATAGATAACGATTTGATACGTTTCTGTGGAACACAAACAGCGGAAGTTACAGGAGTAATTAATGCACTGGAAATGGTATCCAAAGACATAGCTTTTAATGCACAATTGAATGCAGCTATTAACGCAATACCAAAGTATAAGATCCATAATTGCTTCTATCATTATCTTAAACAATACTATAAGGAAAATAATATTACTATCCAAGAGTTCTCTGTTGATAAAAAGTATAGAGTATCTGATATACATCAATTAATTGAAGAAAATCGTGAAAAACGAGAGTTACTGCTTGATGTTTTAAAGTGGTCTTCGTTTGATTTGATTTCAAAGATGAACGATGTATTGAATGCTTTTCAGGCTAAAGATCAACGCATACTCGATGTTTTAAACATGAGAAGGAATAATGAGACTCTGCAAACTGTTGGAGATAAAATTGGTGTAACTAGAGAACGAGTAAGACAGATTGAAAAAAGAGGTATTACCATTTTCAATGCGTGTTTTGAGTCTTGTGACATTATTGGAAGATTGAACGCCGATTTAAACGGAAAGCATATTGTGTCGGTAACTGATCTTGAGGCATTATTCCACGAGAATGCAGGATGGCTTTTTTATATTTTGAGCTATTTAGATGAAGAATCGCAGACTAAGCTTTCTGATAATACTCTGGCTTTATACGGAAAGGCTCTTGTAGATGAATCATCCGGTTATGTGCACTCTTTACCTGATGTTATATCCAATGAAAAACTGGATTATTTCATGTCAAATTGTAGTGAGCAGGGCATTCCTCTAGATCTAGCTGTTGAGTTATTTGATAGTAGATATAATCGACATACATCCGCATGTGTTCGAAATGGTGCGCCTAAAACCAGATTGTACGAATATGTATTGAAAGTATATTTCCCTAACGGCATACATATATATGATAAGGGAGAATTGGATTCTTTTCGGGAATGCTGGGCTAGGATATTTGATGGTGTTGAACTACCGTCTGATCGAGCTATTGGTTCTGTTATTGCAAGACTGTCGGTGTTGTGTGGTAGAGGAATATATCGTCTGAAAAAGAAGGAATATATCTCTGAAGAATTGGCTAATTCGATATCTTCGTATATTGATAATAGCGACAACACTTTTTTCTTGGTTGTATCCATATTTAAAAAGTTTGAGAACGAATTATCTGAATATGGAATAGATAACCAGTACTATCTACATGGCGTTTTGCGAGAACTGTTCGAGGATAAATACTATTTTTCTAGGGATTATCTTTCAAAGGACAGCAACAGTTTATCCTTATATTCCGAAATAGAAGAGTATATTAAGAATTCACCATATCCGGTTTCTAAACAGCAAATCAGAGAAGCTTATCCCGGCATAACAGAAATCATGATTGCCTTTTCGGTAAGCGACGAGAAAATATTGAATTTTGATGCATCCTATATTCATGTTGATAATCTGAAGCTATATGATGAGGATGTTAAGTTTTTCAAACAGGTGCTTGAAAAGGTGGTTTGTGATGATATTCCTAAGCATTCGCGAGTACTGTTTGAATGTATCATGAATACAAATCCTGATATATTGAAGCGTCTAGGCGTATATTATCAGTTTAGCTTATTTAGTTTATTGGAATACTTGTTTGGTAACGAGTATGAGTTTTCACGGCCGTATATTGCGAACAAAGGTGTTGCTATTGATAAGCCTAGAGAATTGCTTGAAGAATATGTTGCAAGTAATGATGTTGTTGATGTAAATGAATTGTTTGAAATGGTAAATGATTATCAAGCCACTGTTATGGATAAGTTGAAATACGTATTGAGCTTCAACGAAACACATATTTTGGTTAGTAAGGATCGACTAGTTTCTATTGGAAGTATCGGCATTAACGAATCAGATGTTGATATAATGGAAGCAGAAATTGTGAAAGAGTTAGAGGGTACGGTTAGGATTGCTAACCTGAATTGTATTAGTAAGTTTAAGAAGTATAGTGTTCCTTGGAATGAGTGGTTTATTTTTAGCCTTATTCTAAAGTGGGGAAAACTAACTGAAGTAGGAACGACTTCTAATCAATTTAGATATGCCAATCCGGTTATTGCAAAAAAAGGAATGCTATCTCTGAATGATCTTAAGGAGGATACAACTGTAGCTGAGATTGGACGTGTTGATGATATAGATGATTATGATGCGATAGCAGATATTATAATTGATGAAATCGATTGGGGAAAAAATGACACTTAAAGATCTGGACATTAAAATTAGTTATGTTAGTTGCAGTGATGAGGGAATTGCAAATGCACTTGTTGTTCCTGCGCTAAAATGCGCCAAAACATACAAGAGGAGTGTAGGTTATTTCTCATCTGGTGTGTTTGATTTAGTTGCTGATGGAATCATGACTTTTGTTCGAAATGGAGGAACAATACAATTAGTCGCCAGTCCCAAACTGAGTGAGGAAGATATTCATGCTATAGAATTGGGATATGAAGAAAAAGAGAAAATCGCTAATGGTGCTTTCTCAAAAGAATTCATTGATGAAATAGAAAAACTGAACGATGATAGACTTGAACTATTGGCTGAGTTGATTGCTAAAGGAAAACTCGAGATCCAAATAGCTATTCCCCGTTCTTTAGGCGATTACCATGACAAGATGGGAATTATAGAAGATCATGAAGGTAATGTAGTTGCTTTTTACGGTTCTTCAAATTCAAGTAAACACGGCTATCGCGATAATTATGATAAGATTCGAGTCGCAAAGAGTTGGATAGAGGGACAAGCAGCATATGTAGATGATGAAATAGAAGAATTCAAAAATCTGTGGGGGAATACAAACGATTATCTCGATATCTATAGCGTCAAACAAACTGCTCAAAAGAATCTATTTGAAGTGATTGAACGTCGTAGTTCTGCGAGGAATGCAACAACGACTACAATTAAATTGCGTGATTATCAAACTGAAGCGATCCAAAAGTGGAAAGATAACGACTACCATGGATTCTATGTTATGGCCACAGGTACGGGAAAAACATGGACAGCTATCTATTCTGCAAAGGAGTTGTTAAAAGAAAAGGATGCTACTATTGTAATTTGCGCACCATATAAGCATTTGGTAAAACAATGGGAAGAAGATGTTCGTGCTGCTTTTTCCGGTTCAAATATAGTCCTTGTATCGTCTGACTTTCCTAATTGGGAGCACCAGTTAAATGACTTCATTGTTAAGAAAAAGCATAAGGCTGATACTAGATTAATTGTTATTTCAACAATTTCTTCGTTTTATCTTGATCGTTTTACAAAAACAATAGCCAAGGATCCAACAGATAAGTTACTTATAGTTGATGAGGCTCATCGTTTTACTAAGAGAGATGATGATCTTCAAAACTCTTATAAGTATTTGTTGGGTTTGAGTGCTACTCCATATAGTGGCAAGAATGCTAATTCTGGAAAAGAGTTGATGAATTGGTTTGGTGGTGAAGTATACAATCTTCCAATTGAAAAGGCTATCAAAGAATTGAAATGCCTTGTCCCATACTATTATCATCCGATTTATGTTCATTCTAGTATTGAAGAAGAAGAACGATTTAATTACTATTCTCGAATGATCCCATCGTTCTTTAAAAATGGTGTGTGTGTTGACACAGAAGGATTATTTAAAACGCTTAGAAGTCGATTAAGGGTAATTTCGATGGCACAGTCTAAGCTTGATAATCTAAAGGATATATTAAGCAGCACAAACAGTAAGGATCATCTGGTAGTATATTGCGGTGATGGACGTCTGATTTCTGAAGGAAATGAAATTAGATATATTAGAAAAGTAAAGCAAGTTCTTAATGATCTTGGTCATAAATCAAGTCAATTCACAGCTAGCGAGAATCTTAGTGAACGAATGCAATTAGTGGATTCGTTCAACAAAGGAACGGTTTCTTCATTAGCAGCTATAAGATGTCTGGATGAAGGAATAAATATACCTTCAATAAAGAGTGCTGTTATTCTTTCGAGTAATGATGATTATCGCGAGTTCGTCCAACGTAGAGGTCGTATTTTGAGAAAACATGGTGATAAGAAATATGCAGATATTTATGATGTGATTGTTTTACCATCTGAGGAAATGACCGAATGGGCTAAAATAGAATTTCGGCGCTACTTAGAATATGCAAAGATAGCTATTAACAGCGAGGATTTGACTGATGAATTAGGTGTATATCTTGAGAATTATGATTTAAGCATAGATGATGTCAATGTATATGATTACGAGGATATGGAGGAACCTTTAGATGAGTAACGAAGAAATTGCAAAACACATGATCGAGTTTATCAAGGTAAAAGAACGTGATGCCGGTTATGGAATGATGGTAGGCGATGGCAAGCTAAAGAGTGAAATCATTAGCTCAATTGTTTCTGAAATAGAAAAGGAGATCCCCGATGATAATCAGTAAGATAGAGTATGAAAACTTTAGAAACTTTAAGAATCATGGGGAGATTAATTGTTCCACCGATGGTAAGGTTACAGTCATTTACGGAAAAAATGGTGTTGGTAAAACCACCTTGCATCAGTTGTTTCAATGGGTATTCTATGGAATCGTGCACTTCAATCGTACTACTTCAAATGTTCTTTATAATTGGGAAAGAGAAAGTGAAATCCCATATAAGGATACTTTCGAAGTAATGGGCCGAATTGACTTCGTGCATCAGGAAACAAAGTATTCTTTGACTAGAACAAATAAATACAAAAAGGAATTAGATTCATCTAGTTTAATAAATGAAGATCTTGAACTCCAAATGTTGGATTCGGATGATAATTGGATCAGAATTGATAAACCACAGGAGACTATAGAAAAATTATTGCCATCAGGCTTATCGGATTATTTCTTCTTTGATGGCGAAAATATGATTGCCGATTTAAGATTGAAGGGAAAGGATTCTGCAAAGAGCTTAAGGAAAGCACTCTATTCGATTCTCGATTTAGATTTGATTGAATCTGCGTTAATGCATATCGGTTCGACTGAATTAAAAACAACTGTTTTAGGAAAACTATTCCTTAGCAAGGCAATAACGGGTAGCGGTAGTGAGATTGGAGCGATTAAAACTAATATAGTTAATGCTCAGAGCAAATTGACAGATTTGAGAGAAGCATTGGATCATGATAAGGAGGAATTGTCTCAGAAACAGCAGCTTATTAATGAGATTTCAGAGAATATTGGTTCTGTAAAATCAAAAGAACAATATGAACAGGAACGCGCTGCTTTGATTAATAGTCGTGATGTTTTCTTGAATAATGTTAAGTCTGATATTTCAAGCTTTGGTAATGAGATTTCTTCTTCATTTCCGCAGTTGCTTATATCCAAAGCTGTTACTGACGCAAAAAAGAAAATGCACCTGAAGGTTCAGGATAGCAGCTTGCCAATCGGCCTTGAAAAAAGACTAATCGCATACCTTGTTTCTGACAGTAATAGTAAATGTATATGCGGGCGCGATTTAACTCCTGAGCATAAAATGCACATTAGTGCATTCCTGGAAATGATGCCTCCCTACAATTTTGATAGTATGTATATCAATTTTACTAACACAGCCAAGATCTGGGGACAAGGATACAATAGGGATAAGTTAAATTCCCATATTGAGAATGCTGTTACCAATCAAGAAGAAGCTCATCTGTGTGATGAAAGAATAAAAGCCTTAGATGCAGAAGAGAAGAATAGTAAGGATATCGAACAACTGATAATTGATCGAAGAAATGCCGAAGAAAGATGCAAGGAATTGTCTGATAGTATTACGAACATTTCCTCGCAAATAGAAACATATGATAAATATCTGAAAAAGCAGATGGCCGATTTCGAAAAGAAGACATCGCAGCTGAAAAGTAACGAAATAATAAATCGAAGAATCGAAGTTATGATTCTCGTTCGCGATTTCTTTAAAAACAAGTTAGATGAAGAATCTATCCGATATAGTGCTTTGCTCCAAAACTATATACAGGAATTGCTTAATGAGATGTTAACCAGCAAGAGAGATGTTAGTGTAGGTCCGGATTTTTCTGTTCGAGTAGTAGATAGTTACAAAGATGAGTCAAAATCAGAAGGACAGTTTGCAGTAGTGTCCTTTGCATATATTGGAGGTATTTTGAAACTGGTTACTTCTGAGGGCGAGTTCGATGGCAAAGAGTATCCGTTGGTTCTAGATGGTCCTTTTTCAAAACTTGATATTGATCAGAGGCAGAATGTTATTGATTGCATTCCGCAGTTCGCTCCGCAGATTATTCTGTTTTCAAAAGATGATCTACAAGAGTATATTGCGCCTGAGGTTTTAGGAAAGGTGTATACAATTCATAGTAATGAAGAGAAGAATGTATCTGAAGTTAGGGAGGGATATGCATGGTAATCAGTGATGTTTTTCTGCGCGGTGATTCTTGGAATCATGTAATTGATGCTTATCGCGACTTTTTTGCTGAAGCTCCGCAGTACGAAATATACATGTTAGCGATTTCTGTTGGAATAATGTATGACAAAAGGATAGAAAAACTCGAAGGAGAACTCGAGCCGCATTCTATAGGTAGAAATGTCTTTAATACTCGTTTGGGTGATGGAAAACTTGAATTCATGTTTCAAGCTGCTATTATTTCTACTTCAACGGTTGACTTCGATGAAGACACTAGATTGAGACTTGCATTTGATGATAAGAATACTGATTTTAATAAACTTGCATTTTTAACAGAATTTGCTAATTATGGTGTTACTATCTTAGAAGAACAGATTGGAACGACAAAGATAGAAACTATGGAGAACCTTAAGAATTTCCTTAATTCTTCAATCGAAGGACGCAATTTTGACATCGATGCTTTGTCGGATGACGAAATATTAGATGGTTTCGAACCTGATTTTAATTGATTGATAATTGACGGAGAATACCCCCTGTAATATACTTAAGTAGACTACTTACGTATATTACAGGGGTTTACTATGAATTTTGCATATAGATTTGCAGCTGTTCGGGGAATGCAGGCAAACCGAGTATACTACATAGCCATGGTTCCTCTCAGGATGCTTCCAAATTTGTTCCCTAATGATACAGAATATGTTCCGCCTGAATACAGAGCACAACGTCAGTTAAACGAAGGAAGAATTCCTGTCATAAGAAAGTATATAACGGATAATCGTGATTCCTATGTTTTCTCGGCACTGGCTGCTTCTATAGACGGAGTTTTTGAATTTCACTCTAATAAAGAGTTTCCTGATACTGGCGTATTAGAAATATCTATGGATTCTCGATTCCTGATTAATGATGGTCAACACCGCAAGGCGGCAATTGTTTCTGCTTTGAACGAAGATCCAACGTTAAGAGACGAAACAATCTCAGTGGTCTTTTATGAAGATATTGGATTATCTAGAAGTCAACAGATTTTCACTGATTTGAACAAGCATGCTGTTAAAACGTCCAACTCTTTGTCTGAATTATATGACTCTCGAGATCCCCTTGCTGTTGCTACTCGTCAATCGATAGCTTCTGTCAGTTTTTTGGAGAAATATACTGACAAAGAGAAGGATAATCTTGGGAAGTATTCTTCAAATCTATTTACGCTAAACGTATTTTACAGATCCAACAGAAGAATACTACATAACAGAATGGTTGATGACAAGGCAACTGAGTTTTTGTGTGAGTATTGGAAGAATATAGCAGCGAATATAGAGCCTTGGAATGAGTTGGAAGAGCGGATCATAAGCAAAAAAGATCTTAGAGAGAACTATATAGTTACACAGGGCGTAGTGATTCAAGCCTTGGGTGTAATTGGCGAATATATATATACAAATGAATATGATTCTTTTAGTGCATTAGAAAAGCTAAAACTAATTGATTGGAAGCGAAGTTCATCTAATTGGCGTATGAGAGTTATTAGACCTGATGGCAGAATAATTGCTAATGATAAAGCCGTGATACTCACTTCCAATTATATAAAAAACGTCTTGGGATTTGAATTATCTGATGATGAAATCGCCAAAGAGAAAGAAATATCTTACTAACTATATAGGAGTAAATATGTCTGGAATAACTAAAATAGAACTAGATGGATTGCTTGAAACGATACGGAACTTATATTTAGCTGATGATATTCCATGGATGATTGGGTATTCTGGAGGTAAAGATAGTACTGCTGCGGTTCAACTTGTCTGGATGGCATTAAGCGTCCTTCCACCGAAACAAAGAAGTAAACAAGTATATATTATGAATACAGATACTTTGGTTGAATCCCCCGTGGTTTCAAAATGGGTATCCAAGTCATTAGAGCATATGTTGAAGGAGAGCAAGGATAACAACTTGCCATTTAAGCCGGTTCAACTTACACCAGACTTTGATAATACTTTCTGGGTAAATCTAATTGGAAGGGGATATCCTTTTCCAAGAATGAAATATCGTTGGTGCACAGATAGATTGAAGATTCAACCGGTTAACAAGTTTATCAAGGAAAAAATAGCTGAACATGGTGAAGTGATTCTTGTTTTGGGAACTAGAAAGCAAGAGAGTGCACGGCGAAACCGAACAATGACAAACTTGGAGAAAAAGCGAGTCAGAGATTTGTTGAGTCCTAACCCAACTCTGGCAAATGAACTTGTGTTTTCTCCAATGGAAAATTGGTCAGATGATGACGTATGGTCATTTCTTTTGCAGTATGAGAATCCTTGGGGATATTCGAACATGGATTTGATGACCATGTATAGGGGAGCCACTGCCGATAATGAATGTCCGCTTATGGTAGATAAATCAGCCCCTTCATGCGGAAAAAGTAGATTTGGATGTTGGGTTTGTACAATGGTTGACAAAGACAAATCTATGGAAGCAATGATTGCTAACGACCAGGAAAAGGAATGGATGTTATCGTTGCTCGAATTCAGAAATGAATTTGGTAATGAAGAGGGTGATCGCGAACGAAGAAGCTTTAGAAGACTCAATGGGTCCATTCAAGGTAATTATGGAAAACTTTTCCATGGCCCATATACCAAAGAAACACGTGATAGATGGTTGGAACGTTTATTAACTATCCAAAGGGATATAAATGAAACTGGTCCAGATGAGTTCAAGGATCTCGAGCTTATTCGAATAGAAGAACTCCGCTCAATTAGAAGAATCTGGGTTAACGAAAAGCATGAGTTTGATGATTCATTGCCACAAATATATAAAAAGGTTTTTGGTGTTGATTTTGATGATCCACAATGGCTGCACTACGAGAATTTTGGAAAGGCCGAATGGGATCTACTGAATGATGTTTGCAGAGATATGTATCCTGAGGAGCAGCTCTTATTTGAATCTGTGTATTCGTTGATTGATATTGAAAACAAAGCATCGGGACTGAATCAAAGAAAAGGAATACTCGACGAAGTAAATAGAGTTATTACTAGAACGTATTATAGAGATGAAGCCGATGCCACATCTTTTTACGCTAATACTATGACACGGAAGAAGGATAATGGTGGTAAGTACAATGAAAAGTTCCTTGATTATGAATTGTCTGAAGAGGAACTAAATGATAATGAGGATCAGGAATAACAAATATGATTATTAAGAGTCTAAAACTACATAATTTTGGTGTATATGCCGATGATAATGAGTTTTCTTTTGAGGGAAAAAAACCTATTGTTCTAATTGGTGGAATGAACGGTCGAGGAAAAACAACTTTTCTTGAGGCTATACTTCTAGCATTATATGGTCCTAATTCTTTTGCATATATTGAAAGCGAGTATAAGTCGTATGCTCAGTACTTGCGATCATATGTTAATCGCGATGCGTTCGATAGTATTTGCAGGATTGAATTATGCTTTGTAAATCAAGTGGAAAAAAACCAAGAAGAGTATACGATTATTAGGGAATGGGAAGGATTCTCAAAGCGACTTAATGAATCTCTTGTTGTGTATAAAGATGGAGAGTACAGCGAGTTCCTAACTCAAAACTGGTCACTGTTTGTTGAAAACATACTTCCAAGTGCGTTGTCAAACCTATTCATCTTTGATGGAGAGAAAATAGCGGAATTAGCTGTTGACACATCAAATGAGCAACTTAAAAGAGCAATTCGTTCAATGCTGGGCATTTCAGTGCTTGATGTATTGAAGAATGATCTAGTAAGAAATCTAAAACGAGTAAACAATAATTATTCTGAAAACGCGTCAAACGAGGAACTTAATGGCCTTAGGCAGAAAAGAGATTCGATAATCGCCGAATTGGATGACTTAAAACTACAAAGAGATCGCATGCAAATAGAATTGGACGCTAACAAGAGCAAATTAGATTCATTATTACAAATGTATTCTCAGCGTGGCGGTGTTGCATCCGAAAAACGCCAATCAACTATGCAAAAGAAGAGTGATTGTACATCTGAATTAGCACTCATAAATAGTCGATTGATTGAACAAGCAAGTGGAGATCTTCCTCTTGCATTAGTGAAAGATTTATTGATTGATATTAAACTACAAGCCGAAGAAGAAAGCCAAGATCAAGTGTTGAAGAAATCAATTGCCCAGCTTGAAAAAATGCAAAAGAAATTTGCAAAGAGTAATGGTTCTGATTCTGAAGGAAGCAAGGCATTTATTGCCTATATTAAAAAGCAATCTGAAAAGAATAGTGTCAAGCAGATATATGGATTGTCAGATCACTCCTTATATCAGGCAACTATGCTGGTCGACAATGGTATCGATGATTCTGTAACTGATGTTATTAGTTTGGCAAAGCGCAAGGAAGCTTTAGAGAAAAGCATAGGAGAGCTTGATAGCTATTTGAACCTGGATATTGATACTCAGGAGTTGAATGCTATTAATGATGAAATTAAAAAATCTGAAACACAAGTTGTTGATGAGCAAGTAAAACTATCTGAAATTGAAAGCAGAATAACAGATCTGAATTCTCTGCTAAAAGTAGTATCAGCAGATTTTAATGATGCTCTTGAACACTATTTAGCTAATGCTGAATATCATGATGGAGCTGCTCGTACCACGGCATACTCAGAAATGGTTTTGAGCGTGGTTGATAGGTATATGGTCGAGTTGCAAAAACGAAAGGCGGATGTTTTAGGAAAAACTATAACTGATTGTTATAAGAAGCTAGCAAGCAAGAGAAGTCTTATAGACCACATTGATGTTAATCCCGAAACATTAGATTACATCTTCTATTCAGCCGAAGGAAAGACTATTCCTAAGGATTCTCTTTCTGCCGGAGAAAAACAAGTAATGATAATTGCAATTCTTTGGTCATTAGCTATTTGTTCAAAACAGAAACTGCCAGTTATCATTGATACTCCCCTATCACGTTTGGATTCTCATCATAGAAAGACAATTATTAAAAAGTATTTCCCTAATGCGAGTCAGCAGACAATCATTCTTTCTACTGACTCAGAAGTTGATGCTAAATACTATCAAATGATGAAAGAAAACATTGGAGACGAATTCACGTTGATTTATAACGAAGAAACAAGGAGCACTTCGATCGAGAAAGGATATCAGTTGGGTAAATAATATGGTAGTAAAACAAGTTCGCTTGTCTCAGCAAGCAAAGGATCATTTATCTAGATTAAAAGGCAAGACAGGAATTAAAAACTGGAATATTCTTTGCCGTTGGGCTCTATGCTATTCGTTAAGCGAGAAAACAATACCTACTGATATACCTTTAGTGGCTGACAGCAATTTGGAAATGTCATGGATGACATTTGCTGGTGAGTATTATGAATTATATGAGGCATTGGTTAAAGCATGGTGTATAAAAATGGGTCTTCCAACTGATGATGAAAGTGTTTCAAAGTACTTCAGATTGAATCTGGAGAGAGGCATTGCACATCTTTGTGGTACCGGCTTTATCAAATCTGTTGATGAACTAGTTAATCTAGCAGTATCGAGGTGATTATATGGCTGTATATTTAGACTACAATGCCTCAGCCCCAATAGATGAATCTGTCCTTAATAAAATGATTGAAGTGTATAGAAGCACTATTGGTAATCCTGATAGTCGTACACATAGTTTTGGCGATAATGCACGGAATATTGTAGAAGAAGCAAGAAAACAAGTTGCAAGTTTGCTTTCTGTTGAGCCTACTGAAGTATTCTTTACTAGCGGTGCTACTGAAAGCAATAATATAGCTATACAAGGATTAAGAGAATACGCAAAAAAAACTGGTAAGAATCATATAATAACTACAGCAATAGAACATAAAGCGGTTTTAGAAACAGTTAAGCACTTAGGAGAACAAGGCTTTGATATTACAATAGTTTCTCCAGATTTGAGTGGACGAGTTGATTCAAAACAAGTATTGAATGCTGTAAGACAGGATACTCTTCTTGTGAGTGTAATGCATGTCAATAATGAGACTGGCATTATCCAACCTGTAGAAGAAATTGGTAAAGGATTGCAAGATACTGATGTTTTATTTCATGTTGATGCTACCCAGAGTTGCGGAAAACTAGTGAAAGAATTACGTGAATTAAATTATAATATGATTTCTTTTAGTGCTCACAAACTGGGCGGGCCTCAAGGTGTAGGCGTTTTAGTACTAAAGAAGAAAAATGCAAAGAGATTGCCAATTAAAGCTATTACTTATGGTGGCCAGCAAGAAGGTGGTATTAGGCCTGGAACTGTGCCGGTCGCTTTAGTAGCTGGTTGTGGTGAGGCTTGTGCAGTGGCAGCTAAAACCTATATGCAAAATTCAGAACACAACAAAGCAATTAAAAGTATAATTATCGATGAACTGAATAATTCTGGACTTGATTATCAAATAATTGGTGATCAAAGTTTTTGTGTTGATTCCACAATAAATGTTGCACTAATTGGAGTGGTTTCAGAAGCCTTAATGATAGCTACCAAGCAGTTTTGTGGAGTGTCAAATGGATCTGCATGCACTTCGAAATCATATAGCCCAAGCTATGTATTAAAAGCCATGGGCATTCCTGATGGAACTATTGCTAATTCAATTAGAGTTAGTTGGGGACATCAATCAAACTATGATGAAGTAAAAGCAAGTTTTAATATGTTGCTCAAGACAGCTTATTCAATGGTAAATTAACTAATATGGCAGGCTGGAATCTTAAAAACGGTAAATACTTAGGGACGGGCATCAGTGAAGACGAAATATGGTCTTTGTTTAATTATGTCTTTTCTGATTCGTGTAGGAAAACAAATACATATAAGTTTGGTCTCATTAAATCTATATGTGATCACATATATAATCTAGAGAACGAAGATGGGTTATATTTCCTTTCATATAGTGAGCTGTTCGCTAAGTTTGCTGAGAATTATTGGAATCTTGTGAGCAAGTATAAAATAAAGCAGATGTCATATAACGGAAAATCCGAGTATTCAAAAATAGAGACTATTATATTAGATACTGCTAAAAAGACGGATATTGCTGAAGAAATTCCATTTTGTTCTCTGGCGGATGATGATAGGAAAAGAATCATTAGTTTAGTAACGACTAACTGTAAGAGATGTGTAGTTGGAGCTTTATATAATGATTTTGAAGGTAAATTCTATTCATTCAGTTTGAAGGGTAATGGCATTTTCATAGGCGAAGAAGCATATAGGTTTATAACAAAGTACAAGGTTGAAATAGAGCGGTTAAACTATTTTGCATGGGCGAGGTTTCTAGAATCCGTTAATGATGATAAGGCGTTAGTTAGGTTACTAGAAAAGCTTGATAACGCAACACCAAGAAGGAATGATCTTTCAGTTTATCAGGAGATACTGCATAAGGAATTCGTTGAGAATAATTGCTTCTATTGTGGCAAAAAACTTAACAAAGCCGTGCATGTTGATCACTTCATTCCTTGGACTTTTGTAAAATCAGATAATCTGTGGAATTTCGTTCTGGCTTGTCCTCACTGCAATATTAGAAAGAGCAATCATCTTGCAAGTTCGGATTTTGTTAGCAAAATTGAGCATCGAAATCGTGATATCAAATGCTTGCAGAACAAATCATTAATTGTTGAAAGAGAGTTTTCAAACTATAATATTGGATTGATCAACACAATGTGGTCTTATGCAAAAAACAGTGGATTTCGTGAAAAACCTATAGGATGATTATTTGTGTAGATTTGTAATTTATCAAAGGTTAACACCTGATTATTGTGCGCTTTCAGGAGGTGTTCATGAAAAGTATTAAGCTTAAATCATTATTTCCCGATTTAGATCCGTTTGATTACAAGATCCATTTTGCCAGGAAAAATGAAGGTGGTAATGAACCACTTGATGCATACTTAGCTGATCCTAAAACTCTTAAGGAATGGAAACAGTGGAATACATATTCTACAGGGAAGAATCACTATAATCGTCCGTATATTTTTTCGCTTATCAGTGATTATAACGAGGATGATACTTGGCTCTTTGGCGGAGTTTGGAAAGTCGTTGGTGTAGATAAGAGATCTAAGACAAATCCTTACAGAATAGAATGTGTAAGTCGTTTTGAACCATTTATTGGCAGATTGAAGATTTCATATAAATATAAGAATCGTGCCACTAGAGTTATGATGGAGAATCACTTTGACGATATGGTAGTTAAGGAAATCCTCGAAGAACCTTACTCTGAAAATTTTCCTGGCTATGCAAACGTTGATTATCCGTTTAATACAATTAAGACGATCATAAAAAGTAAAAACAAGAAGTGGAAAGAAGCTCTTTCAGTTAATGGCATATACTTATTGACAGATACAAATAACGGCAAGAGATATGTTGGCAAGGCTTCCGGGAAAGAAGGATTATGGCAAAGATGGAGTAATTATATTTCCAATGGCCATGGAGACGATATAGAACTAAAGAAACTGAAGTATAGCTATGTAGAGAAGAATTTCTGGATTACGATCTTGGAGACCTTTACTGGAGAATCGGACGAATACATAAGCGACAGAGAAAAATACTGGAAAGATGTCTTGATGACTCGTGATGATAGATTTGGTTACAACAAAAACTAATTACAACCAAAAGAATCGGGATCAAAAATGATCCCGATTCTTATGTAAAAGTGAGATATGAAAAGAGAGTTTATCTGCCAAGATAATCTTTTACCAGTGAGAGAAAGGCATCAAATTCTTCTACTTCTAAGCGCATTTTATAGTCATGCGATTTGTTTGCTTTGGTGATTTGTGTGCAATTATAACCACTCTGTGAGATCAACGCCTTCTCGGTCTTATCAAAGTAAACACACATCCAATTTACTCTGGACACAGCTTTAAACTTACCTTTGCTATCATCACTATCTTTTCCAAGATAGAAATAATCATGCTGTTCACTAGTATGAGTGCGGTCAAGTACGCCATACTGGGTAGCGAGCTTCTTAAAAAGTGTTGCAGTCTCTTCTTTAGTAAGTTTATCCATAAGTGCGTCCTCCTGTTCTCTGATGTGATAGGTGTCGTGAAGATTTATGGCCAGATAATAACACGATTTCTATCCGATTATTGGGACTAAAGTTCAGATTGTGAAACGAAATGATCGCATAAACTTTCAGATTATCAACGAAACAGTCCCTTTTATTGGTCTTAACACTGACTGCAACTATTTGAAAAATGTAATAATTCCCTTAACGCCTGAATTTGCTTAATCAGCGGAAATATTACATTTTTCAGTCCTTTTAAACACCCAGAAACATGTTGAACACCTGTTTTTGCCGTGCTATTCTTTGTTCAGATGCAGAACAAATGTTCTATATAAGAACGAACAAGCGAACAGACCGGATCAAGATGCCCGTAAGAGCCCAAGCGGCAACTAAAGCCGGTGAGAATTAACGAGTAAGAGGAAAAGAAATGAAGAATTTTAAGTTCATGAACAACGACCAGTTAGAGCTCGTATGTTCACAGATGCTGGACCGCTACTTTACCAGCCTCGGGAATAAGGATGAGATTGAGCCTTGGGTGGATATCGATAACTTCGTCCTGAACTTCCTGCACTGCACGGTAGTATATGAGTCTATTGCCGCAAGGAATAACTGCCTAGGCTACGTATCCGACGGAGTCCACACGATCGAAATCCTGAGGAACGGCAAAAAGCGCAGAGTGCTGTACGACAGAGATGTCATCGTACTGGATAAGTATCTCCAAATGCCCGGCAACGAAGCAAAGAGAAGATTCGTGTTAGGCCACGAAGCAGGTCACATCATCACCGGAAGGATCTACGGTAACGAAGCGGCCTACCATAATCATGCATTTGACTGCGAAGGTGACTACAATAAGCAGCTCCTCGTCCAGCAGTTCAATATCTACGAGACACAGGCCGATCGGATTGCTGCATGCCTACTCATGCCGAAGAACGTACTTCTGAAGCACATGGAG
>JAEEGL012419427.1_pt1 | contig 19756 bp, 15 predicted proteins | sample 9134231 | NCBI WGS metagenome assembly JAEEGL01 (sample SAMN16246548, study PRJNA631951) | gut metagenome | biome: gut microbiome; feature: rumen; material: fiber-attached | host: Bos | place: Iran: Karaj | collected 2018-10 | reverse complement strand
TTAGGTATTGTGGTTCTCCACAGCATCTCACGGGTATCAACATCCGGGAACTGGAACTCGACGATGGACTTCATACGTCTAAAGAACGCAGGGTCGATGTTGTGCTTTTAGTTTGTTGCCAGTACGCACACACCGTCGTAAGCTTCCATCTCCTGAAGCAGGAGGGCTGTCTTGTTGTTGGCAGATGCCTGGTTTGAACCTCCATCATCGGAACGTTTTGCGAAGATGGTATCGCACTCATCGAAGAAGAGGACGACGTTACATTTTTTAGCTTCCCTGAATATCATTGACAGTGATTTCTCAGTTTCACCGACGTACTTATCTACTACCTTTGAAATATCTACTCTGTACAGCTCAAGGTTAAGCTCATGAGCAATAACCTGCGCCATCATAGATTTACCGGTACCGGGTGCACCAAAGAGCAGGACCGTAAGTCCGCGTCCATAAGGATACTTCTTGGTATAATCCCAGTTCTCGTAGACCTGTTTTCTGTAGGTCATCTGCTCGATAGCATGAGAAATTGTCTCTCTCTGGCTCTCGTTCATAACGATATCTTCAAAACCGAACTTGGCTTCAACTCGTGAAGCCTTCTGTGAAAGCTCGGAACTCATCTGGGCATAGCACCCTTTAAAGAGGTTAGCTCTTGATATCTTTTCCTCTTTATCCATGTTAGAAAGAGCCTTTGCCTTAACAAGCGCATCGTGGATCTTTCCGGAAGTAAACAGGAACTTTGTGGACATTTCCAGAAGGTCCACGTCCTCTGCCAGGTCGTAACCCTTTGCGAAGTACTCCCAGCAGGTCTGTCTTTCACCTGTATTTGGTGTAGGAAGTTCGAGGTCTGTAAACTGCATCTTTGTAACTTCTCTGAAGTCTATGAACAGCTTACTCATTGCAAATACGAGGATTTCTTTTTCGAGAAGCTTTGAAAATGCAAGATCCATGTAGCCAAAGAACTTCTCTTTTTCCTCATCTCTATAGGTAAGGTCTGTGAGACAGCAGCAAGCCTTTAAGAGAATACACTCCCTTGTAACCGACCACAGCGCCCTGTCTACAAACTGGAAATCGTAGTTAAAGAGCTTTTTACAGTTAATGGCAACAGCCTTGAGCTCTTTTTCCTTACAGAAGTTCTTCACAAAGAATCTTCGTCCGCTGCCGTCATCTCCGTAGTAATAGAAAATCCTTACGCCATCATCATAGGAAGTCTTCATGGCGTTTAATCTTCCCTCGTTGGCCATAACAGGATCGAGCTCTTTGTCATCTGTGAGCATATAAATGAACCTGTTGTAGTTCTCATCAAGGAGCATAGGATTACGACCAAACAGGAAGTCAATGATTCTCTTGTCAGGGGAAACAACAGTAGAAAAAGGCATGCTGCCAATAACCTGCAGTGGAAGCACAGGAAGCAGCTGCTCAAGGGCGGCACTCATGTCGCCGTAGGCGTTAGTGATAGAAAACTTCTCGCCATAAAAAACCTTAGCCGCAGACTCGATAGTCGGTGCGGAAAGATTGCCATTCTCATTTATGATGTGGAACACGCCTGCATAATCGGTCTGAGTTGATGCCAGGATTCCTGCAGCAAAGCAAAACTTGGTGAAAGGCTCAAATTTAAGTCTTGAGCAAAGTTCATAGAACGGAAGCTCAATTCCGCTCTCTACAGTCTTCTGAGCTCTTTCGTCAATGATCGAGAATCTCTCAAGAATAGGTATCTGAACATCTTTTCCGATTTCTTCCCAGACAGATGACTCTTCCTCTTCCTTGTCATCAGCCGGAGTGTCAGAGGAGAAATCGCCAAGGAGTTTTAAAAGATCATCATCGATCTCTTCATCGTCATCCTCCTGCTCGTCATTATCTTCCTCTTCTTCAGGTTCTTCTGCAGAAAAAGGATCCTCTTCTTTCTCATCAGAATCAGAACTTATTCCCATTCGGTTCTTGTAGGAATCAGCGAGTCTGTTACGGCAGGCATCTCCGGCCAGCTCAATATCCGGATACAGAATATTCTTGTATCCGCCCTCGCCGTTGGCATAAAGAACTTTCAACTTATTGATATAACCATCCAACGCTCCATTGACACAGTCAAAAACATACTGCATATAGTCGTTGTAACTGTTAAATGGCTTGTTGTTCAAATCCTGATTAAAGTTTGCCATAAGATATCCTCTTGAGAAAGTACCTCAGGTTTTCTCATTCATTGACCGGTCTTGAAAATACTCTTGTCAAATACGCTCTTTGCGGTGTTGATGCCACTCTGGTATTTTATGTCAAATACGCCGTTTTTGCTCTCGTTAATAAACTCCATAGGTTTACGAGTGGCGTAGAGGTAAGTTTCTTCGTCTTCGTCAACAGGAGGAAGCTTTCTCAGCTCTTCAATTTTCTTGTTCTGTTTATTTATACGATCGTCAAGCTGCATAGGAACCTCCGATTTCTAAGCCGATAAAGGCTCATGCTCTGATGCCCCTTAAGTTAGTATGTAAGGTCTTCCTCCGGTGCCTCAACAAGATCAGCATACTCTTCAGGGAAATCATCCTTGGTGACTTCTTCAAGATCAAGATACTCTTTTGAGCAGTAACCGATATCCTTGATTCCCTTAAGATCCATAGTAACTTTGCACCACTCATTTCCGGGCATGATTACATATCCTTTTGTTCCCTGAGGAAGTTTGTACATGATCTTTGCTTCCTCAGAAGGACCTTTTCTAAAGTTCAGCTGTGTCTTCGTAGTAGTCGTCGTGTACTTAAAATATCTGATTCGTCTCGGGTCAAGTGACTCCGCAGCCTCTCCTGCGCCTTCACCTTCACCTTCGCCTGCATCCTCAGATGAAGCTTCAACTGCTGCCTCAGCCACCTCTTCTACCGTCGCCTCAACTGTAGCTGCCTCTGTCACAGTCTCAGCTGTCGTCTCCGGTATTGAAACATCAGCCGTCGGCTCATCACCCACAACAGTTTTGCTTAAAACTGCAGTTTCCGCTCCAATCGATTTCGCTCCTCTGTAAAATACAGAAGCCTTCTCATTCAACATTGTCATCGCACCAATCGCTACCACAATGAAAAATGCAAACAATACTATAAACATCGTAGAATTTCTTTTCATACACTCACCTACTGTCAGTATTTATCTCTTCTAAAATGTGTTATACGCATCTGGTTACAACTTAATATCAACCATCTTCCTCGTATCACGATGATGTAGCGAGAATGTGTGGTTGTATGATGGGGCGGACAATTATTACAGAGTCGATGCGATTTTAGTGCTACGGAAAAAAGACCTAATATGGTGCGAGTGCCATTGCACGAGCATCATATTGCCAGGGCTTTTTGTAGTGTCCAGCACTACGAGCAGAGACCTGTAAAATTGTCCTGCCCCACATGCAACCCACATTCTCGCCACATCATCCCCTCCAGGCAATCACGTTGTCGGAAGTTGGATATAAATTCCCATGCCGCTGCCTTGAGGGCTACGTGCATAGATGGTGCCTCCATAGTGCTCGACGATGGCTTTGGCCTGTGTGAGTCCGAGGCCGTTACCGCTGATACGGTTGGAGCCCTGGAAGTTGAGTTCGAAGATGTGCTTCGTCTCATTTTCCGGAAGGCCGTTGCCGGTATCTTTGAGCACAATAAATATATCGTCTTCTATGGTCGAAATCGTTACTACAAGTGTTCCTGCCTTCTTCATGTACTTGATGGAATTATCGATGATATTCCTGAACATGATGAGGAGTCTCTTGGCACTTGCCTTGACCATAAGTCTTTCCTGCGCACTTGAAATTGTCACCTTGAGGCCTACAGCCTTAGCATCGGCATCAAGTTCCATAATTGCTCTTCTCGCAACTCCGATGATGTCCACCTCTGACTGATCGTCATCATCCGGAGGAAGCAGGCTCTCATAGAGCTGCTCAGTATTTTTCACTTCGTCAGCGTGCCTTGTGAGCTCGTCCTTAGTCTCCTGAAGGATCTTGTCGTTTTCGTCAGCTTTTTTCTCGAGATCATCTATCACCTGCTGCCGTCTGTCCAGCTCGTTGTCTTTTTCAAGTAAAAGAGCTTCATAATCCTTCTTCTGCTGTTCCATGTCAGCCTTCATAAGACCAATTTCCTGCTGCAGATGTTCTGCTCCGGTATAGTCGTTATGAGCTTTGTAGCACAGATATGCAAAATAAGTCATGCTCAGTGTAGCGATAAGGAACACTATGACTATCAGTGCCACGCTAAAGTAAAAGAATCCGAAAATCGTCAGTACATAGAACACACATGCAGTAATCAGAGCTATTTTCTGTTCACGAGACATTCAAGTTACCCCCACGTATTATGTCTTTTTTTCTAATAAGCTAATCTATGCTGTTACAAATGCATATGATGGCTTTATATTCCGTTCATCAAGGCTTATCCTGCGTTTATTCTTGACTGAGAGAACGCTCATGTCATGAGTAGCCATGATCACCGTTATCCCATGGTCATGAATGACATCAAGGAGCCTTATTATCTCTGCCGACTGTCCGGGATCAAGATTTCCCGTCGGCTCATCTACCAGTAAAAACTTTGGATTATTGATTATCGCTCTTGCAAGGCAGACCTTTTGCTGCTGTCCTCCAGACATTTCTTTTGGAAGTCTCTTGTGAAGCGAATCAATACCAAGCATTGTCAGCACATCCACAATTTTTTTATTGGCCTCTTTTGCCGAACCGCCTGTGGCAAGGATCGAAGCCACAAGATTGTCATATACCGACATATCCTGAAAGAGCCTGAAATCCTGGAAAACAACTCCGATCTTTCTTCGGTAGTAAGGTATATCTCTGTGTTTTAATCTGGATATGTCCTCACCATCCACAATGATCCGTCCTTTGTCGGGATCAGTCTCTTTTAGCAGCATCTTCAAAAGTGTGGTTTTGCCTGACCCGCTTTCTCCGGTCAGTACAATAAACTCCCCGTCCTGTATTACTTCCGAGAAGTCATTGTATACCAATACCCGTCCGTCTTCAGTTTTGTACTCTTTGCATACGTTTGAAAAAGAAATCATTGTACCCTCAAAACTTTCTCAAGACCTGTAACTCTAAGTACATCGATAATGCCTTCGTTGGCATTTACGATCATAAATTTCCCGCCCTTTGACTGCGCAGTTTTCTGACCTATGAGAAGGGCCCTTAAACCGGCACTCGATACATAGGTTGTGTCATGGAAATTAATGATCACATTAGAGCCTTTTTGGAATGCCTTCAGCACTGCATTCTGGAATTCTGTGGCTGACATAGCATCCACCTTTCCCGATACATTAAGCTGAATATTGTTTTCAACCCTAACTTCTTCAACAGTCATACGATTCTCCTTTAAACTAGTGTTATAGCTCCGTCGTACATGGACTCTTCATCAAGTACCACGTGTTTCTGCTTAGGAATAGCAGCATTCATATCCAGATAGCTGTTACCATCCATAACAGCCTCTTTTTCCATCTGAAGAAGCCTTATCCTCGTCCTCAGTGGTCTGAACTGATCGAGAATGAACATCAGTTGATGTCTTAAATCTTCTGAAAGCTTGGCATTTACAAGAATTGTGACGTCGAAGATTCCGCCATCCTGAAGCCTGTTTTCCAAAAGCACCGAATCCTCTCCCACTACGATCTCGACAATTCTCTCTATCGCCCATTTTGTACCCTTCATGCGATTGAGCATGTATGCCTCTTTTACAAGAGTCCTGAGGGTATCCTCCGGAAGAAAGCCTCCTCTAAGGTCGATCCCGAACCATGAACCGTACATCTCAAGAAGCTCTGCATCGCATTTATTAAGGTCAAGCATCTCATAAAGCTTTTCATTGATCTCACTGTTATCGTTATAAATGCTTGAAAAAATGGACATATATCTGTGGAAGAATCCATTTCTCTCCTGATATACAGCGGGGAAGGTGCCCATAAAGTTGTCGCCAAGTACCCCTACGCGAATGCTATCAATACTGGCGCTTCCCATTCCAAGCATCTCAACAGCGATGTAAAGATATCTTCCTTCCAGTTCGTACAAAAGTCCGTCATCGGTATTTACAAACTTCTTTGCCCCCAGTCCAAGCAGAACCTTGGTCTTGGTATAGGTACTTACTTCCGGGTCGCACAGGAAAGAAGTCACTGTGTCATGCTTTCCATTGTCTACGGAAAATTCGATATTATCAAACGCTATAACATAAGTATAACAGACTATTTGCTCCGACAAAACCAGATTGTAAGTGATTCGGCCCCAGGTGGATCCTGCCTTCACTCCATCGAACGGAGCCAGGAAGATTCCGTGCTCGCTCTCTCTTTCATCCAGTATGAGCTGTCCGTCGTCCGTGATATTAAAGCCTTTGATACAGCCTTTTCTTATTCTGTTATTCTTAACCGAATACCAAATATCATTTGCCATCTTAATTCCTTACCTGTCCGATGCCACGAGTTCCAGGTTTATCTCACCCGGATAGCACAGAACATCCTGTCTTAAGTAGATATCAAATTCTTTGAGCTGAGCAAGGCTGGTGTTTTCCGAATAAAGTGATAAGTCGTAAACATACTCAACACACGGCAGTTCCTCAATGCTGTGGAAAACATCCTCAAACTTTAGTTTGTCTCCGAAATTGTGATCGGAATCTATGAAATCCAGGCAACTCTTTATCCTGTCTTCAATCTGTTTCCTGCAGTCCGTGAAATGACGCTTTACATATACGGTACACTTTACACCTACTGATACAAATGAAGGCTTGATTATCATGAATTTTGAGGTTATAAGTCTTCGCTCCTCAAGCCTTTTTGTAACCCTGTCAATGTAGATGTTTGAGAGCTTTGGAAAACGCTCATCAGAATCAGGCAGGATAACCAGTCTTACAAGGTTTTCATTCTCTGCCATGATGGCCTTTGCTTTTTTGATGCAAAGACCCGGAGTCGACATCGCAAGCTTCTCATAATCGGATGCTGTAACCGCCCTGTAAGGGGTCCGCATATCCTTTAAAAATCTTGCCCGTACGTCCTCAAGCTTTTCCCTGAAGCACCCGCCGTTTGCGCCGCCGGGATTATAAAATCCTGGACAGGAATCATCGCCCTCAAGTGTCAGAACGCTTCCTGCGCCTATGTTTCCTTTTTCTCCCGCAGTGACTGCTACACTTCCCATAAAAAGATCTGCATCAATAAAGTCACCTGCATCTTCGATGATTATTTTCCCCTCGCCCTCAAGAAGATGGTAATAAAGAGCTCCGTCCTCATTTCTTTCGGGACGAACAAAATCGTAAAGATAACCTTCCTCATCCCTTCTTCTTGCTATCAGGAAAAATGTCTCGTGGACTATATTCTTTATCGGCAGGCTGATCTCCTGATCGTCATAACCGATGACCTTGCCCACGTTATAATTTCTCATTATCTCTTCGTTGTAGATAATGACCCTCACCGCATCCTTAAACTTCTGCGGCGCATATCCAAACTCATCTTCCGAGAAAGTAACGGTGAGACTTCCATCCTCATTCTTGTCGTAAAAACAGTACCTTCCGTTTCTTTCTCCCGATGTTGAAAACTCATATTTTCTGTAGGAGGAGCCCTTCTTTTCTTTACCGAAGATCAGGTAATAGACATCCTCTCCGATAGGAGATTTCACTGTTATGCTGTCATTTTTATTAAACAGCTGGCTGAAGGCCTTAGTGTCTTTCTGCCATGCCTCAAACAAAAATCCAAATGCATTTGTGATCTTGGGAACCACATCATAATCAGCTCTCTTAAGCGTTGCCCTTATGCAATACCCTTCGAACCCCTGGCCCTTATACACCGCAAGATTGCTCTCGGGAAGCGGAACCTTGATCTCTCCGCTGTTAACAAAGGCACTTGTGTAATCCCTGACCTGAGTTTTTATAAATCCCTTGTCTGTATAGCACTCCCACTCGATATCAGCGAAAATATGCTCTGTTCTGTCAACTGTTTTGTTCCTTCCAATGCTGTCCACCATCTTCACATAGAAGATAATTTCCTTCATGTCTTTTAAATCACCGTCTAGCACGAAGTATACGCTGTTGCCGGCTTTGGGCTTTTCTCCGAAAAGATACGCCGGTACGCTTATCTCTTTATCGAGGACGTAGCTTATATCCCTAAACTCTTTTTCTACACAGGCAAAGACGTCTGTTATCTTGCCGTTTCCTACAGTGAGTTCCTTATTGGTCTCAAAGCAGATGTCTCCGATGAAAAACCTCTGTCCGGGAATCAGCGTCCTGCTCTCCGGAAGGTCATCCGATGAAAGAAGCACTCTTGCACACTTTCCTCTCGTCGGAACGAACCCTGCCATTTTTAGGAGAGCCATCTTTGCTCTATAGCTTAAGGTTGCGATTTCAGAGCCCTGCAGTGCCAAAAAAGCCGTGAAGTTCTCAAGAATTGTAATACCGGGGTCAGAGGTATTATAATTCGTCCACTCTGAAGACCTGATGGGGAGCTCTCTCATCACGTCTTCCATTCTTTCCTGGTATGTTCTGCTCTTTAAATCCTCGACATTAAGCATCTACGCCTTACCCTGCCTTTTTCTTCAGAAGTTCACACTTTCTGACTTCGTGAGATTTATTTAGATCATTTGTTAGTTATTATTACTTTGTGTTTTCCGCTCCTTGGCACCATGAACGGTGAGAGCTCCATATCCTTGGCATCTACTTCGTGTTCTCCGGTATGGTCCACATACCTTGCCGTCATTGTGATTCTCTGGATAACTGCACGGCTCCTTAAAACGCCAAGTCTCATAAGTATCTGTGACTGCTTAGGAAGCGTTCCTATCTCCCATCCGTCATGATCGGGACTCGATACAGGATTCAGATATTCTGCAAGCACGTGTCTTGCTTCGTTCTGAACTTCAAAGCTGTCATCCATATCCATGACCATTGCCCAGATGTTGACCGAGATATCTACGAATATCGGCTCAACCACGTGGAGGTTTTCTTCCGTTATCGTAAGCTCGCAGTTTTTGAGGATCTCTTTCTTGAGTCCGCCTGCAATCCTGTGATAGGAGAAAGCTCCGTCGGCGAAGTCCTTCATGAGAAGAACTATGGAGATGTCTGCCGGGTTGGAAAGACCGTCAATTGTCTCTCCTACAACTACCTTGGTCTTGTCTATACTGTCGGAGTACTCCATTACAAATCTGTTGTAATCTGTCTCCGATACAAGGCGATATCTGGAATTCATTATTCCTGCGCATCTGGTGAGCGCGTGATCCAATGTCTCAAGATTGCTTCCGCCATGGGCTCTTATGGGGTTGGACACCGAATCGATAAATGGTGCTGCTCCCACGAGATCGGTTATCATGCCTTCTCCAAGGTTTCCGTATTCTCCGTCAGTACTCCTGATCCTTGCCTTAAAAGCAATATCATCGGTAACTCTAGGGATATCGCACTTGGCGCCATCGGAAAAGACAATCCTGCCTTTCATCCTGTCTATGCGATAACTGCGTCTGTCCACAGCATCGTCAAAGCTGTCCACTTCTTTCCAAAGAACATAGAATGCGGAAATTCTTCCGAGGAAGTCATATTCTGCACGAACCTTGTCGGGTTCCTCAGCAATCAGCCTCTCCATTTCCTCTCTGCGGGTGTAGCCCTTCTCATTGACCCACACAAGAGCGTCAAGGATATTCTGGCTGCCCAGGGCAACACTCATATTCGGTGTGACTTCTTCTATGTAGTAGTCGTTCTCTTCGCTTGTCTGAACGTTGGTCACTATAACTGCATTTAGACAGAGCTTTACGATGTGCGGTAAAAAGATATCGTTAAAATCGGTGCTCTGTTGTTTGCTCCTAAGAAGCTTTATCCAATAGAGCCTGTTTCCTTCAAGAGTGCACTCCTGCATGTCAGCAGGAGGGAGGAACATCAAGGTTCCCGATCTCGTGAAGTCCTCGGTGAGATCCGTGTATCTCATCTGCGAAAAACCTGTAGGACCGTAATACTCGAGACTGCACTTTACTCCGTTCTGGTTACTCGAATCCGAAAGCTGGAAATAAATACTGATAGGTCCGTCAACGAGTTTTTTATCAAGTCCTATATAGAGAGCATCCTCATGGTATTCAATTCCGGAAAAAGCTGTGAACGGCTTATCCAGAAGCATCACACTTGTAATGTCCTCTTTGCGTGTACCTGCTATTCTCTCAAGCTTTGAAGGCTTTACAAATTTTCCTTCATAGGAGTAGGTGATCGTCAGCTTCTCGATTGACGGATAAGTGTGGATTGCCGGACGCATGTAGCAGTTGTCGGATCTTGTGATCCTCATTCTGAGGCACCTACCGTTAAACGGTCCGCTCTCTGACACTTCCCAGTCAGAAGGACAGATGAAGGAAAGCTTGTAATCACCATCCTCACAATTTTCAAATAAGGATGCATATTCTGTGTCACATTTGAGTTTCTTCCAGCCTACGCCGTTGTAATACTCAATAGTGATCTCGTTAACTATTGAAAGTGCCATACCATCCAGCGGAGTCTTTTTGGGCTTGATCTTAATGACCGAAAGCTCCATTTCTTCCTGCTCCGGAGTAAGACGGATATGGTTCTCGTGGTAGTTTACCTTGAAATTTAGGGTAATCCTTGCTCCCTTCTTGGAAAAACAAGGGTTATGGCCGATGTAACATTCGTTGTAAACTGCCAGTGTGTCTGAAAAAGGATTAAACTTGGATGCATCAAACTCGACAGCTCCGTCGCCTACATACTCAGGGAACTTGGAGTCGCCTGCTGCCGAAAGTAGCACCTTCTCGATTTCCAGCGCATCGGTCATTACATCTTTTGACTCGAGAGTAACGACTATGAACTCAGACTCTCCAATCTTAATCTTATGTCCCATGCTTCTCTTAACAAGCTCGAAGGTCTTGCCATCATCAAGAAGTGTCATGTGTGCAAATTCTTTAAAGCCCTTATCATCGAGGTACTTAAAGACAAAGCCGCCATTTTTGATTCTCTCTACAAGCTCCTTAGCACCCTCGAACCTTACATAGATCGGCTCATCAACTCCGTCAAAAAGTCTGTCATGGTACATTATCAGAACGCTTTTACCGAGGCTTTTTTTCTCGCCAAAGAGCGTGAAATTCGGAATCAGATTGGTTCTGTCCGCAATAGTCTCATCTTCCTTGGCAACAATCTCTTTTTCCCCCTCTTCAGCTTCATCAATGCTAAAAAGAGATTCCGGCACAATATCAGGTGCCTTGAGATTTCCATATAAAGGAGTCAGAGTTCCGTTTTCAGCATCTGTCATGAATACGCATTTGATCTTGGATTCAGTGACATAGAGATTTCTCTCGGTCTCAAATACCACAAATCCTGAGTCGGTATCATCAGATTCCGCTGTGAGCCTTGTACCCCTTGGCACCTGAGTTCCCATGATGGAATTGCCTTCAAGGTTAAAGACAACCATACTTGCTGCAGGCTGGGCAGGTCGTAATGAAGAATCAAGCATATTCACGAATTCCATGTGATACCTTTCGGGCATCTGGCTCATGAGCCTGTTATTTTCTTCTGTCTGCCTGGCAAAAGCCTGAGCAATGATAGAACCGGCATCGGGATTTACTCTGTCGAACTTCCACTCCGGCGCGTAGCTCTTTCTAAGCTTTTCTATTTTGTTTTCGATTTCCTCAACGCTTTGAGGCCTAAACGCATTATTCATACAATTCATCCAAATATACAGATTCAGGTTCGAAGTACTCTTCTTCTTCGGATTCCTCAGGTTCTGCATTTAAGTAGAACGGGAATACCATGTTATCACGTTGATTTGTTTCCGCTAAAACGTAATCTATATATATCATTATATACCCAGATTGCGCTCTCATATCAGCAGAAATATCCACACTTGAAATTCTGGGCTCCTGTCTCATGATACTCTCAGTCAGATCGCGCTTCATGATGGTCAGCTCAGTCTGATTGATATCCATGAAAACATAAGATGCTGTCTGCGTTCCGAAGTCCGGTCTCGTGATCCTCTCTGTGACCTGAGTCATAAGAATAAGATATATGGACTCTTTTACAGATTGTTTGCCTTTGCTCATCTTAAATCGGCCTGTTGCCGGATCTATCTGAGGCGGAAAAGCTACGCCTGTTCCCAAAAAAGACTGTTCCATTTAATTCTCCTCTTTTCATCAACCGAGTTTTACAGGTGTTCCTTCAACCGAAACAGGTCCAGAGCTTGAAAGCTTTAACATTGAGTTGCCGGAAGCAGATACATTTCCGCCTTCGATTGAAACTCTGTTGTTGGATTTAAGCTCCGCAGAATTGGAAGCTTCAATCTTTACCTTATCAGCCTGCAGTGTTACAGTTCCGTTGCTGCCGTTCATGATAAGCGAAATATTGTCGCCTACCTTTATGGTCAGTTTCTTTTCCGCAAGTATCGTCATCTGACCGTTTTCGGTCTTCATTTCGACCTTGTTCTTCCCTTCCTTGTCGGAGAGGAGCATCAGCTTCTTGTCATTATCAAGCTGAAGTGTATGTCCATCCTTGGCGGTTGTAATGGTGATCTTGTCCTTATCGCCCTCGCCCTCGTGGTTATCAAAAATATCAATTGTGTTTCCGTTCCTTGTCTGAATCCTCTTGATGTCATTGTTCTCATCAAAAGCTTTTGTGACAAAGGATGAATTGGTTTTTGGCACTGCCCCGACGATAAATGCTCTCTCAATGCTGCCCTGCTCAAAGACAACCAGCACCTGATCGCCAACCTCCGGAATAAAGTAATTTCCCCACTTTGAACCCGAATATGGGAACGCCATTCTTGCCCAGACAAGTTTGCTCTCGTCGTAGTCTCTGGTCGTGATATTGACCTGGACAAACCCCTGCTTTTCCTTGTCATAGTTCTTGGTCACAGTGCAGACCAGAGCACCCATTATCCTGTTATCGCCCATGGCTGTCTTTTCAATCTGATGACGAGCCACTTCATCTACTATGTCGAAAAACGGCATCTTATATCCCCCTTTATAGCGTTGCTGCCTTTCCTACCAGAACTGTCACAAACTTGCCTTCATCCGGGTAAGAATGGATGACATCCGTGATGTAGTATTTATTTGAAATACCTTCACCAAAGTCCTTTAATACCACGAATCTTCCCGGTACAAATTCAGGAAGCCCGACAAATGTCATGCGTAAACTCCCCAGCCTGTAGGCCATATCCTCAAGAAGGTATTCCGCTCTGCTCTCTGCGTCCTTCTGCGTCTCGATCGAAGAATCGATATATACGTAGGACTGGCTCGAGATAAGTGGCTTAGCCTTTCCTCCAATTGAGAACGTTGCGTTATTCTTCTTTTTAACCTCTATCTTGGTGGCTTTTCCTATATCCAGTGTCCTGACCTTTACTTCGCCGGCAAGTCCTGTTATGTCATAGCTGATATTGTAATCAATGATCATTTTGCACGGATAAATCTCTGCAAGCTCCTGTGTATTGGCCTTGGCCTTACGGAATGCCACGTTTCCACCTATGGAAAAGAACTCAAAGTTGAACTTTTTGGCTGCTTTTACCACGAAATCGTAGTCACTCTCTGCCACCATTTCTATCCTGTTGTCAGGCTCCTGTCCTCCTGCGCCGCCGGCACCTCCACCGGCTCCGCCGGCTCCCCCTGCGCCCCCCGACGGTTTATCGGGAGTATCAGAGATTGTGATGCTCTGAATAACCTCAGCATTCTGGAGACTCTGATAAGGTCCCTCATCAAGTATCTCTTTTACAGCATCCGAATAATAATTGGCTTTCAGTCTCTTTGAATGATTGTTTGCCATCATTATTCCCTTGAGATCCATCGCTGTCACTTTGACATAATTCCCATCACTGCTGGATTCAGAGTATTCAAAATCCAGTCTTGCGATATAGCCCCTGAAGACCTCTGTGACATTCTCCGAGTAACCAAGGTAAATCTTTACGGGGCTCCCCAATATGAGAAATTTCTTGGTCTGATCAGTTAAAAACTTACCGGCCATAGAATCATAAACGCCACCAAGTGAAAACGTTGCGATACTTGCCTTGTAGTCACTTGTAAGATCTACTTCTATATCATAGACAGATATTTTCAGCTTTTTATTAGCTGTCGGATCCTGTCCTCCAAGATAGACCTTAACTGACGGATAATAAAAGCTGTCATATTTTGTATATAAGCTCCCAAAATCAAGTGCTGCCATAGTATCCTGTTAACTCTCTCCCTCATGTACTGTGATTGCCTTTGCATACTCCTGGTTGGCCTTAGCCGACGAGAAGGATTCATTATACTTCTTTACCCAGAGTGACTGCGAAGCAGCAAGATCGAACCGGTCGTATAATACCATTCCTATAGTCAGATACGCTCTGCAGGGCGTTCCGTCCATATTGAACATTACATAGTCAGCTGAAACAGTATTAAGCATTCCTTCATAGACCATATCTCCCCAAACAAACCTGCACAGTCTCTTTTTCTTATCTCTTACTGCTGCAGAAATAGCTTCTACATCAGCCTGAACCGAATAATCTCCGGAATCATCCTTGCCACTCATTGCATTACTGGCACTCTTATATATTTTAGCCGCATCTCTTACCATATTGGTCTGGCTGAGAGTGAATTTATCTCCGTAAAAAGCGTGGATGGGATCTGATTTATCAAGCACCAGCTTTACATTGAAATCCATTCTGGTTTGCGGAGTAGCCATACGTGATGTTGGAAGAGGGTGATGTCTGTGACCATGATGTCCTCCTTTTCCCTCATCCGGTTTAGGAGGCTCCGGGGGCTTGCCATTAGGCTTTGCCGCATATTCCTGTGTCGGCACTTCCTCACCGCCATATCCGCTGACTCTTATTTCTTCAGGATTGAACATGACGTTGTACCTGTAGCGCTTAACTTTGCCATATTCCTTAAAGCCTTCGCCTTCTCCGAGTCCGATAGCGCTTTTATCAACGCCGGCTGAATTAAGGGCTTCATCTACGACGCCTTGATCAAAATCGCCAAGTCCCTCAGCTCCGGTTCCTGCCGTCACCTTTTGAGCATCGTTTTCTTTGCCTTGTTTTACCTCAAAGCTTGCGATCTCCAAAACTGCTTTTTCGGTTACGCCCAGCATTTCACTTATCATAAGCAAATTCCCCTGTCTTTATCAGATGTTCAGAACATTATTATTCATAATCTTCTCTGCAGTACTCTTAGCGCCTACTGAGCCTTCGGTAAATCTCTTGTAAAAAGCATCATCCCACATCTTATCTTCATATTTGAGCTCATTGGTGGGCGTCATCTCCTGAGTGATCTCAAGTCGCATCACACCTCTTACGGGATTACCGTATTTGTTGAACATCGTAAATGTATTTCCCACGCTTGTGAGCGTGCCTCTGAAGGACATCTTGGCCCAGCAGAATACAACCTGCTGTGTTTCAAAGGTAGAAAGGAGTGATAAAAAAGCATCCATCTGCTTTTTGACGCTGTGCCCATCACCACCTGCATGAGTTATCATGTCACCCGCCTTACTTGCCACATTTCCAACATTCGGTGTCAGATTCTCAAGCATAAATGCATCGATATTATCCACATCATCAAATACCAGTTCAAAGGAGAGCTTGGTCTTACCTGAAAGATTTACGATATTCAGCTTGCCGATACCGTTATCCTTTCTGTCCATACTCTGGAGACGTCCATTAGCGGAATACAATCTGAGTGTCTCAGGATTAAACTGTACCTTAAACTTGATCCATCTCTTCTGGCTGTCTTCCTCAGCTACATCTCCCACCGGATTTTTACTGCTCTTTGAGCCGTATCCTGTAAGATCCTTTAAGCCCTCTTTTGAAAAAAGATCCGGTGACTTATCCTTGATGCTGCCGTTTTTTAGCGTCTTCATCATTTCGTTGGCTGCATCGGCAACATCTGACAATGTGAGTTTCGAGGTTGCAGGGTTAAGAACATAGAGAACAGCTTTTTCGGTTACGCCGTCAACAATCATTCCTTTTGCACTGTTTAAAACATCCATGCCTCTCCCTCCTTCCTTAATTTATCCGGCTTTAGTAGCCTCTTCGTATCTTCTCGTTATGCATCTTGCGTTCAAGCTTTCCGATAACCTTGTCACTTATGGCATTCATCTCCGCCTGAACTGAATTCTCGATAAGTCGCTGAAGCTGAACTGCATTTATCTGCTCGGTAGAACTGTCTGTTGTGACTATCTGTTTTGCATTTTTGTGGTGAGACTCGTTTACAACCTCTGAGCTTACATCTTCCTTAATAGTCTTGGTGATGTTGTGCTGCATCATCTGAAGCTGCTCATTAAGCTCATCACTTGAGAAGGTCTCAGTCACTTTGTGAACTGTCTCTGCAGGTGTTCTTGCTCTCCTTGGTTCCTCACTCTGTCTTTGAATGACGTTCCTTTCAGCTGCTTCTTCTATCTGCTGCAGATCCGCAAGTGCTTTGGTTCTTTGCTGTTCCTTTTCTTCATCTTCAGGGCTTTTTCCTGCTCTGTTGATGTCATAGATGAGTTCTCCCACATCTGCGGGTCTTATGATATTTTCAGTAACGAACTGATCTGAGCCCTTCTGATACTTGTTGAGCATCTGATAGATCTCAAGGGACTGCTCAGGGAAAATATCCTTAAGCTGAGTAAGAATCTCTTTTTCTCTGGTCTCCCTTACAATCTGTTCGCTGCTAAGGGTCTCCATAAGCTTTTCGGGCGATTCCAGTGAAAGAGCTGCAAGCTTCCTTGTCTTTTCCATCGCCTGTGCCGTAGTTGTGCGCTCTTTTGGCTGTCTGATACTCTTAAGAGCCTCAACGTACTGACGTCTTCTTATCTCATTCTGCTCATCAATTTTGTTGACACTTTCTGTGATCTTCCTGATATCTTCATCAGTTACACGGCTCTTATCTACCTCGTGAACTGTCTCTCTGTTAACAGGAGCGTTCTCAAGGCTTAGTGCCTCAGCACCTTCGCCTTCCTCTGCCTTAAAGATATCGTAGCCTTCTTCTCCTTCTATATATCCTTTTCTCTGCTTGAGACCTGTGTGCTCGATCTGTCTGATGATATCTCTCACTCTTTCAGGAGCTTGTGTATCCTGAACTGAGATGATATCCGAGTTTCTGGTAATGAACTCAAGAAGGCTCTCTCTGTTAAGTACCAGTGTGCTGCTTTCGCCCTCCTTAGTCTCAACTGTTCTTTCAAAAAACAGTTCTTCTTTAGGAAGTACCTTTTCCTTTGCACCGGGTAAAGTCTCTGTACCTTCTCCCTCTTTTATTGCCTCTGCAGTTTCAAAAGCTACATGTACTCTGTCTGAATGAGTATATAATTCCTTTAAGCTCTCAGTCAGTTTTTCATTTGTTTCCTTGGAAATACTTACCTTGCTGCTCTTTTCAAGAAGTGTAATAAGCTCCTTCTTAACCTGTGCAGCTCCTTTTCCGGAAACCTTGCTCTCAGTTACAGTCCTTATCTGAGAGGAAGTGAGCATCTCAAGGTACTGCTTCTTTTCGCTGTTCTTAAGCTCGCTTGTAGAGCGGATGATATTCTTGATAAACTCAAGGCTCTCAATTGAAAGCTCTCCCTCTTCCGGCTTATTTATAAGCTCTGCAAGTTCAAGTTTTACGTTGTTATAAACATTTTCGGTCGAAGAAGTTCTTCCGGCTTCTCCTGCCTTTTCCAGGGTCTCTCTAAGAATTCTCTCCCTCTCATTCTGAGTGAGGGTCTGTCCCTGTCTTATAAGCTCTTTTATTCGCTCAGCGCTTTCTACTGTGATTCCACCTTTTTCGATGGATTCCAAAAGCGTTGTGAGCTCTCTCTGATCGTATCTTAGGATGTTTTCTTCTGTGATATTTGTAAGTCCCAGAAACTCCAGAAGATCGTTCTTTTTGATATTTTCAATGTTCTCGGTGTTAAAGACATTTCCTGCCTTTACCGCTTTATCTACAGCTCTCTGGACGATGAGTTCCCTGTCATTTACTGTGAGAACTTCTCCGCCTCTGATGATCTCTTTAATGCGCTTAAGTTCTTCCGACGGAGTCTTATCTTCAGCTGCTGCGTGAACAAGATCGACGAGCTCTAATGTATCCTGCCTGATGGTCTTCTCATCCACTACATCTACACTGATCTCTTCTCCTGAGATACTTGTTAAGTACTCGTTGAGAACAAGTGAAGCCACATCAGAATTGTCTATTACCTTTTCAAGGCTCTTTGCTGCAGCTATTGCAGCTTCCTCATCCTCAGAAACTTCGATTGTATTCAGGAGTTCGAAGATATCTGTCTTTGAGCTTAATCGGTTCGAAATCTCAGTGCTTCTTATCTGTTCCTCGATGTTTGAAACATACTCGGAAAGAACTTCGTAAACATTTCCAGATCTCTCTACCGTCTCTTTGATGTTATTTGAGATATTCTGCAGTGTCTCGCTATCGGATGCCTCGCCTACTATCTGAAGGAAGGTCAGTGCTCCGGCATCAAGTGTCTTTTTCTCCGGAGGAAGCTCCTCAAAGCGGTATCTGCTAAGAGATGTATTGTACTGCTCGAAGGTCTGTGATATCTCCCTGTTGCTTGCATCTATCTCATTTAATATCTCTTCGATATGAGCTGCTTCCTCAGCTGTGATGACGCTCTGTCTGCTGAAGTCAAAGAGCATCAGCTCGTTATTTATAAGCTTGTTTGATTCTATGGTCAGGTTGTTCTCCACTTCGTCCCTGGTCACCATGGAACCAAAATTGTTGATAAGTCTTGATATCGTCTGATCTGAAGACTTATAGAAGGTATCTTCAAATCTGTAGTACATGTCATTTGAGAGGTAGAACTTCTCATATCCGGCATGATAGATATTCTTGAGGATATCCATCATCACTGCGCCTGTGATATCGTTTTTAACATTGGTCACATCGACTGCTGTTTCCTCAATATCACCCTCATAAGTGTTCTCGTTTATCAGGAAAAGATTGAGGTTGTCAGGGCTTACACCTGTTCTCTCTCTCATCTTGGAAAGGAGCATGTTCTGAGCCATGTAGGTCTGCTCTGAAAGAGAATACTCGTTTTTGTCGATCTCGTTGTAGTCTACCGACCTGTTGAAGTTGGAAACAATCTGGTAAACTGCTCCGGTACTGAGTCTGTTCAGTACTGTGTTGTACAGGTAGTTCTCGTTCCTGGTCTGACTGCCTTCAGCCTGAGCTACCTTCTCTTTTTCTCTCCCTGTCTCAAAAGCCTTAACTAAAGCTTTTATGTCATTTCCCTGTGCAAGGTACATGTTTATGAGGTTATTGGTATTCCTGGTCTCAGTGGCCATCCTGTAGAAGGAGTCCATGAACTTTCTGTCGTCCCTGATTCCCAGTCTGTACAGAGCATCTGTGATAAAAACTCTGTCCTGATATGTGAGGTCCATATCAGCCGATACGATGATCCTGTTGAGTACGTTGTTGAGTATCTCGACCTTGTTGTAGTTGTTTTCATTTCTGACAGAATGCGAAAGCACGCTGGAGATTCCCTGCCCTTCGGTCACATATATCTCAGGCGGAGTGGCTGCTATGTGCAGGAGGTCTTCCTCCTGCACATGAGTCTCCATAAGGGAGTAATTCCCTGTAATTCTGTGATAAAAGCTCTCCGGGTCTCTTAAGTATGAAGTTTTTGCCTTGATTTCCAGTGGTGCTTTTACAGTAAGCATCTTGTCATGTCCTTGTTGTTATTATTTTTTGGATAGTGCGTCGGCCATTAGCGCACGTCTTGTTGGTGGCCATATTACCTGCTGGGCCTTTTCTTTATCCTTTGGAGAAGTCTTAGCCCACTTGTTGGTTGTCTGATCCTTGCTAAGTCCGTATGGTTCCTTTACCTCGGGCTTTTGCTTGTCGGTTCCGGATACCTTAGCCCACTTATTGGCAACGCCGTCCTTCTTC
>JAEEGL012320272.1_pt1 | contig 19756 bp, 8 predicted proteins | sample 9134231 | NCBI WGS metagenome assembly JAEEGL01 (sample SAMN16246548, study PRJNA631951) | gut metagenome | biome: gut microbiome; feature: rumen; material: fiber-attached | host: Bos | place: Iran: Karaj | collected 2018-10 | reverse complement strand
GGAGTTTGTCATTGGGGATCCTTATGATGCTGTCGACGGTATTGAAGAGTTCATTGAAACCGGCTTCCGCGACCTTTTTCCTGGGAGTTCCCTCAAACCAGAAGGGCATGGTGACGAAAGCGACGGAGAGTATGCCGTACTGCTTAGCTATATCCGCGATAACAGCTGCGGAACCTGTTCCGGTACCGCCGCCCATACCTGCGGCTATGAAAACGAGGTCGGCGCCTTTTATGATCTCTTCGAGCTCCTCGCGGCTCTCTTCAGCTGCTTTCTTTCCTACAGCAGGATCTCCGCCCGAGCCGAGCCCCTTGGTGATCTTATCGCCTATCTGTATCTTATTCGGTGCCTTGTTCAGCAGAAGAGCCTGTTTATCTGTATTTACAGCATAAAACTCGACACCCTCAAGTCCATATTCGACCATCCTGTTGACAGCGTTCCCGCCGCCTCCGCCGCAGCCGATGACTTTAATCTTTGCAAAATTCAAATTCTGTGTATCAAACTCCATTGGTCAAAAACCTCCCCTTAAACAGCCTCACTATTTCACTTATTATCAATATAAAAGCCGTAATCGCTACAGCCTGTATAGATCACTTGAAAAGATCCTTAATTCTTTCTTTTAAAGGCTTTCGTTCTGCTAATTCCTCGTTTAAATCATAAAGCGAAAGGACCGCATTGTCAAGAAGAGCAAGCGAAGTATTGTAATCCGAACTGAACATATCTTTTGCCTGTCTTACGGGGATGACGGGCCTTCCAAGCAGCAGTGAAAGGAAGGATGAGAAGCCCCTTGCGTTGGAATCAGAACCCGTAAGGTAAACGGGTGCCTTTGCCTGAAGGAGCGAAGACATACTGTCTATTATCCTTTCAGCTTCGTTTGCAATTATCCTGGTCCTTTTTTCTATTGCGTTCTTGACCTTTACGGCGTCGAACCCTGCCATCTTGCCGGTGCTGTCCTTCCCGTATATGAGAGCGCCGGGCTCGGGCACGCTGCCGAAAAGATGGTTTTTCCTTATGCTGTATGCGGTGAACATATCGGTATCAAGAGCGATAGCGATATCCCCCGCTATATCAGAATAGCCCATATAGAAAGTCTTTTCGGATATCACGGCGTCTGCGTATACCGCTGAGACCGAGGTCTGCGAATAGCCTATGTCGAGAAGAACAGCGCTCCTGTCCCTCTGCTCTGAAGGGATATAGCTCATTGCCTGGGCAAAGCTGTCAGGGATATAGGCCGCGACAGTTATGTTCAGTTTTTCAAGTGCGCTCTCGACAAGTGAGGTATATTCCGTCGCTGCATAGTAGAATGCGGTGCAGAGGGAAATGCTCGATGTCCTGGCTCCTACGGGAGGATCGATATAGATATCCCCGGAGCTGTCGATGAAATAGACATAGCGTGTCCCTATATGTACCGCGTCGGAATACGGGACCGGAGCCGCCATGGATTTGAGACGTTCTATATCTGCTTCGCTGACAGTGTCTTCCGAAAGGCCCAGCGTAGATTCCCTGATCTCAATTTTCAGGAAACAGCCGGGAACGTTGCATATGATCCGGCTTATCTGGTACGAGCTCGATATCTCCGTTTCCTCAACGGCGGATACGATGGCGGCGGACGTGCGGCCTCTGTCTACGAAAGCCCCGTTCTGTATACCGTCATGGTCTGAATATGAGCTCACAGGGATATTCCTGCCGTTCCTGTTCGCGGTGCTGAGCATGCAGATTATCTTGGAAGTACCTATCTCGAGTATAGGACACTGTTTCATGGCATCCCTCCGGAATTGCTGTGGTAAAGTTGATTATACCAAAGTATAAAAACCCGTACAACAAGAGAGAAACGTGCAGTTGCAAACTAGTTTTGTTATAAAAATGAATTTTGATGAAGGTCCGGTTCGGACCGCTGTCAGGTCACTTTTTTAACAGAAGATCAGCTATGTTGAACTTGATATCGCCTTCATCGGCGGGGCCGTCTATCATGACGAGGACGATACGTGACTCATCCATACGCCCGGTATAGAAAGCGACTATCCAGGATATCTCTCTTTTGGTGCTGACGACGGCGGTACCTGTCTTGGCAGCGACCGATCTGCGCGAATCGTACATCTCATGGGCAGTTCCTGTCCTTACGACCTCTATCAGCGCGTCATATATCTTGCTTCTCGTGTACTCGCTCATAAGACCGCTGTACGCGATCTCCCTGCCGAACTCCTGTTCGACGGTCTCGGTCAGCCCGTCGCTTGAGGTGATGCTCTTGACGATCCTCGGCTTTACCGCGTCGCAGCCGTTCTCAAAGCATGTATAGTATGAGATCAGCTGTATGGGAGCTATAAGCATCTCGCCGACGCCGAAGCCCATGTCCGAAAGGAGCTTCTTGTTGAATTCCGTAGTCTTGTTCACAAGATTGCCCCGTTTTACCGGCAGATCGAAATCCATCTCGTCGACGAAATGAAGGGTGTTCTCGAAGTAATCCATGAACATCTCTTTTCCGATCATCATGGCGGCCCAGCCGAAATATATGTTGTCGGAGGACCTTATGGCAGAGTACATGTTGAGCACGCCCGGAGTGGCCTTGCTCCTCGATATAGGAGGCCAGATCCAGTCGGTATCGTCAGGCAGCCACTTGTTCTTTTCTATCTTGTAGGGGAACACGCTGTTCATCGTGAGTATGTTGTTGTCCATGGCGACCGCGGCGGTGAACGGCTTGATCGTGGAGCCGGGAGCCAGGGTTACCTGGGTGGCCCTGTTGAGCAGGGGCTGGTTAGTTCCTTCCCCGAACAGCGATTCATAGGTAACGCTGTCTATCGGGAAAGAGAAAAGGTTGCTGTCATAACCCGGATTTGAGACCATGGCGCTCACATCCCCGGACTTCGTGTCCATGACTATGACACATCCGGTCTGATCGTCAGCGATGTATTTATCGAGTGAATAATAGGCCTCGGTCTGCATGGCTATATCGAGCGTCGTCCTGACATCCCTTCCGTTTACGGGCTCGACCCTGTCGAGTATGTGCGTCACGGCTCCGCTGCTGTTGACGAATTCAAGGGAATAGCCGTCTTCGCTGTGGAGGACCGGCTCATATGACGCTTCGAGCCCCGTCTTGCCTACGACGGAGGTCCTTTCGTCATATCCGTATTTCTCGAGATCAGCCTCGGAAGGCGCGCCGGTATATCCTATGATATGGGAGAATACCTCCCTGTACGGATAGAATCTCTGATAGGTGAGAGAGGAATCGTCGATCCCGACACCTTCCGTTGACAGAAGAGCCTGCCTCAGATCGTCATCCATAGTGCCCTTGCTGTAGGCCTTGACGGTTATGACGGAGTATTCGCGCTCAAGAGCGTCCTCATAGACCGTCTTAAGGCGGCCTGTGTCGGCGTCGGGAAGGAGGGATGAGATACGGTCGAGCGTCCTGTCGATATCGAGCGAATCAGACACGTTTATATATACGGTATCGGAATACGAGTTCTCGGCAAGGATCGTGCCGTCGAGGGCAAAGATCTCGCCTCTGGTACCTTTGAGGGTGCGCCTGCGTATATACGAGCCCTTCTCATATCCCGAAAGGATGGAATCATATGAGAAATCGACATGGGCCGTTCCGTCATAATATGTGAGCTTCTGCCTGACGTCGGTCGTAAGGTCCTCGGTCAGCCTGCTCTTTAAGGTTATCCTGTACTTTATGTATTCGCTTCCGTCCTCACTCGTGACCTCGGGGTCGGTGATGTCGATCCCTGTTATCTCAAGCAGCTTTATTATGTTGTCCCATGCGTCTGTGAATTCCTCAAGGGATATGTAGTTGCAGCGGGTGCAGACGTGATCATATGCGCTGTCGAAATCCATTTTTCTCAATGATTCGACATAAAGCGAACCTGCGTCCCTTGATTCCGCAGAAACAGGAGAAGAACATGCCGAGCCTGCGAACAGCATCAATGATATTATCGTTATTAAAAGGATCAACGTTTTCCTTGTCATCTCACGTACCGCCGAAGCATATCTTTAAGGGCCTTAGCCGTCTTTATAGTATTATACAGTAAAAGGGCTGAAGGTGCACTCGGGTGGCGGAAGATATCTTCATTATTAATACAAATATCAATAAATATTTACAAACGGCTGTCTTTGCCCCCGCATGCTGGAAAGCACTGCCGCGGAAGTGTTAAAATATATGATATGGCGGCATGGGATGCTTTCATGCCGAAAAAGCCCGTAAAGGAAAAGATCTGGATGTGGATAGTTGTAGGTCTCGGGAACCCCGGGAAGGAATATGAAAAGAGCAGGCACAATGCCGGTTATCTGGCTGTTTCGGCTGCGGCGAGATCAGTCGGGGCCAGATTCATAAGACGCCGTTTCGAGTCAGTCGCAGCGGAGACACAGTATAACGGCGAGAAGGTGGTCTTCATTAAGCCTAAGACATATATGAACGCTTCGGGGAGAGCCGTCAGAGCCGCGCTGTCATATTACAGGCTCGATCCCTCAAGGCTCATAGTCATATATGACGATGTGGACCTGGAGCTGGGAAAGCTCAGGATCAGGGCTTCGGGGAGCGCGGGAACGCATAACGGGATGAGATCGATACTGAGCGAGACCGGGAGCGGCGGATTCCCCAGGATAAGGATCGGGATAGGAAAGCAGCCCGAAAGGATGGATCTTGCGGACTATGTCCTTGGAAAGTTCGGGAAGGATGAAGCCGGTGTATTTTCCCTGTCATGCGAAAGGGCGGGAGAAGCGGCGCTCGCGGTGATAAGGGAAGGCATAGCTGCCGCGCAGGCCCGGTATAACGGTTAGGGCGGCCTGACGGAACGGGATCAGAGATTGAACTGTATACTTGAGAACATTAGAAAGAGCGGTTTCTATAAGGAGACCCTCGGCAATATTAATAACGGCTGTCTGCCCGAAAGGCTTTTAAGGCTTTCGGAAGGGCTGACGGAGCACTTTGTGAACGCTGTCTTTGAGGATACGGGAAGGACGGTCTTTTTTGTGTTCCCGAATGATTTCGAAGCCAAAAGGGCGTTCGAGGCGTCCATATATATGGACAGGATATATCTGCCCTCATGCGACGCAGAGATATCATACGTGGACACAAGGAGCACGGATATAACTTCCGCAAGGACCTTTGCTCTTTCAAGACTCATAAAGAAGGCCTGTATAGTATATACATCGATAGAGGCCATGCTTTACAAAATGAGGCCGAAGGACAGGTTCGAGGACAATTTCTTCACGATAAGGGAAGGGATGATCATCGAGCCCAAGGAGCTCCAGAGGCGCTTTCAGGCGGCCGGATACGAATATTCGGCGATGGTGGAAGGAAAGGGCCAGTTCTCAGGGAGAGGCGAGATAACCGAGGTCTTCGTGCCTGCGGACGATCTGCCGCTGAGGATCACGTTCTTCGATGACGAGATCGAGACGATAAGACGGTTCGACACGGATACACAGAGATCCTTAGGCGACAGGATAGCGGAGGCGGAGATATCGCCGGCTTATGAGATCAGTCTGAATGAGAGCGACAGAAAGGAGCTCGCGGCATATTTCGGGCAGTTCAAAGAGGGCAGGCAGGCCGATGCCGCTTTAAGGAACATATATGAACTGGAAGACTCAGGGACAGTCTCCAATATATCGGCCTATGCCGACGTATTCAGCGAGAAGTGCTGTGTGACGGACTGGGTGGAGGATCCTCTTATAATCCTCAGGGATCTTAACAGGATAACGGCCGAACAGGCGTCGAGGGAAGAGACTTCCGGGACTCTTTTTGCCGAAGTGCTGGGAAACGAGGCCGCTTTCGGCTGTGAGAATTCGATACTTTACGGCATGGATGAGTTTCTCAGGAGAAATGCCGGAAGGATGATAGACACGGCAGGGCTCGTGAATGCCCCGTTTAATGTGAAAACGGCAGAGATAACCTGCAGCGTCTCGTCCTCTGTGGGATTCCTGAACAATATGGACATGCTCGCTGAAGCCGTGTCCGAGCGGATGAAGGCCGGCTGGGAGATATATCTGTTTGCAGCCTCCAGAGGCAGGGCGTTAAAAAGCCTGCTTGAGGAACGGGGGATCAAGGCATCCCTTACCGACGGTTCATCTGTCGGGGCAGGCATAAATATCGTGAGCGCAAGGATATCTGCGGGATTCTCCATAGACGATGTAAAGGCGTATTATCTTTCCGAGACGGATATATTCGGCAGGAAGCTCAAGGCAAGAAGCGAAAAAAAGAAAAAGACGGCGCCTCTCGACCTCGTAGCAGATCTTAAGGCGGGGGATACGGTCGTGCATGAGGCTTACGGCAAAGGCCGGTACCTCGGTGTCAGGAACATGGAGGTGGGAGGCACCAGAGCCGACTATCTTGAGATAGAATACAGGGACGGGGACAAGCTGTTCATAAAGAGTTCCCAGATAGACAAGATATCCCAGTTCGTAGGCTCCGACGAGGACGCGGCGCGTCTCTCGAAGCTTGGTGGAAAGGAATGGGAAGGAGCGAAGACCAAAGCAAGGAATTCCATAAAGAAACTGACCGAGGATCTCGTCTCCATATACGAGGAGAGGGCGAATACCGAAGGCTACAGCTTTTCACCGGATACAGCGTGGCAGAACCAGTTCGAGGACAATTTCGAGTATGAAGAGACCCCGGGACAGATCGAGAGCACTGAACAGATAAAGCGCGACATGCAGAGCAGAAGGGTCATGGACAGGCTGCTTCTGGGAGATGTCGGCTACGGGAAGACGGAAGTGGCCATGCGTGCCGCTTTCAAGGCCGTTATGGATTCGAAACAGGTCGCCGTGCTCGTACCTACGACGATGCTTGCAAGACAGCATTACAGGACCTTCCTTGAGAGGTTCGCGGGTTTTCCCGTCAGGATAGCGGTCCTTACGAGATTCACCAAAGATCCGAAGAAAGTTATTGAGAATATCAACAGCGGCCAGATAGACATCATCATAGGGACGCATAAGCTGCTGTCAAAGAGCATCAGGTACAGGGATCTCGGGCTCCTCATAGTTGACGAGGAGCAGAGATTCGGCGTTTCCCACAAGGAGCGCATAAAGGATATGAAGCGCACGGTCGATGTGCTGACCCTTACGGCAACGCCTATACCCAGGACCCTCGAGATGGCCATGACCGGGATCAGGGACATAAGCATGATAGACACGCCTCCTGAAGAGCGTAAGGAGGTAGCGAGCTATGTCGCCGAATTCTCGTGGAGCATGGTGAGGGAAGCCTGCATGCGGGAGATGGCAAGGGGTGGCCAGATATATTTCGTCTGCAGAAGGATCTCGCAGATGGATGAGCTTTTAAGGATGCTGAACACCGTAGTGCCTGAAGCCAGGTGCGCCATCGCGCACGGGCAGATGGGGGAAGAGGTGTTCGAGAGCGTCATAAACGCATTTTACGACAGGCAGTTCGACATACTGCTGTGCACCACCATAATAGAGTCGGGGATCGATATCCAGAACGTCAACACGATAATAATATATGAAGCGGATATGTTCGGGCTCGCACAGCTCTATCAGTTAAAAGGCAGGGTAGGAAGGAGCAGCTTAAGAGCCTATGCGTACTTCACGTATCTCAGGACCGACAGCATGAATGAGACCGCGAGGAAGAGGCTCGAGGCTATAAGAGAGTTCACCCAGTTCGGGAGCGGGTACAAGATAGCCATGAGAGACCTCGAGATAAGAGGCGCGGGGAATATACTGGGTCCGGAACAGAGCGGCCATATGGCCCAGATAGGGTACAATCTCTACTGCAAGATAGTAAGACAGGAGGTCGACAGCCTGCTTAAGCGCCCGGAGCCTTTCCATATCGATACGGAGGTGGATCTGGGGCTCGATGCCTTCATACCGGAGTCATACATAACCGATGAGGCGCAGAAGCTCGACATGTACAGGGCCGTCCTGGGTATAAAGACCTTAGATGACTTAAGGGAGATAAGGGACATGATGTATGAGAGGTACGGCACTGCCCCGAAGCAGGCCGAGAACCTGCTCGTGTATCAGCTCTTAAGGAGCAATGCCGAACGGGCCGGCATCGCGAGCATCATCAGGAGGGACGGGATGATAGAGATGAAATTCGCGGACGCGGACAGGATATACGTATCCGCCGCTGCTGTCAGAAAGACTCTCGAAAAGCATCCGGGGACAGCACAGTTCAGACCTTCTGTGCCGCCCGCAGTGCTCGTAAAGCCCGGCAGGAACTATGTGAACGAGATGCTCAGGATACTGGCAGAACTGAGACGTTGCATAAAGGTCGTCGATAAAGTATAATTTACTGGTATATTTGAGACCGACCGGGTATTACCGGTCGGCGCACATAAAAGGAGTACATGATGAAGAAACTGGCTTTTTTAACAGCTCTTGTTTTACTGGTGATGCCGGTGCTTGCCGCGTGCCACATGGTGAAATATGATGAAGAAGCTGACAGAAGACAGGTCGTGGCTGTGATAGACGGGGAAGAGATCATAAAAGACTCCATCATCGACGACTACGAGACATATAAGCAGTACGCATATATAGACGAGGATTCCGAGAACACGGAAACCGGAAGGAAGATCGCCCATAAGATGAAGGTCGGCTTCCTTGATGACATAATAGAAAAGAAAGTGCTCGAGAAGAAGTTCGAGGAATATGACATACCCGAGCTCACGGAAGAGGAAAAAGCGGAAGTCCAGCAGCAGGTGGATGAATTCGTAGCTACCCTCGATACGGTCATTGAGACCGAGATGGAGACCGTCAGGACATCATATCCGGATCTCAGCGATGAGGAATTAAGGGAAAAGGCAAAGTTCAACGTGCTCCAGAAATACGGGATCTCGGATGGTTCATATTACGAGGACCTTACCAGGGATAAACGCAAGGAGAAGCTCATTGACCGCTGCTACGAAGGAGAGATCCTCTCGGATGAAGAGATAAAGAAGTGGTATGACGAGAATCTCAGGACGCAGAAGAAGGACATGGATGACAGCATATCGAATTACGGCTCATATGCCGCAAGCTCGATAGCGCTTTACTGCCCCGCCGACAGATACTATGCAAGAGTCATATACGTGAACTACTATGACGAGATCATGAAGGAAGTGAAGGAACTCAGGGCTGAAGGCAAACGCGAGGAGGCTGACAGCATGATGGAGGAAGCCCGGGCGAAGGCTGAGGAAGAGGCGAAGGGCATATATGAGAAGGCGGTTTCGGGAGAGGATTTCATGAGCCTCATAAACGAATACTCCGACGATATGTATTCCAAGCAGGAACCGTTCATCACGGAAGGCTTCGAAACGTATAACGGGATGAGGGCAAGGAACACGGCGTGGATCAAGGCAGTGCTTGGGCTCAAGGAACCGGGCGACATATCCGAACCGGCATATTACAAGGACAACGGATACTATATTTTCCAGCTCGTTTCGATAACTCCGGCCGGAGAGATACCGCTCGAAAAAGTGCACGACAGCATATACGACATGCTTTACAATACCGCTAAGGACGAAGCTTATCAGGAGCTTCTCAAACAGTGGAAAAAGGAATATCACGTCGTATATTATGAAGACAGGCTGTGACAGGCCATAACGGCTGATACAAAGGCGGCTGCAAAACTGCAGCCGCCTTTATGGTATAATCAGAAATGTAAACCACACGAAAAACAGGAAGAAATGATGTTCAGACTCATAACAGGTGAAAACGCAAATATGCTGCAGAAAAGGCTCATGTCCGAGGTGAAGGGCTATCTTGACGCGAGGGAGAGACAGCTGATGCTCATAGTACCGGCGCAGGCCTCATTCCTTATAGGAAGGAAGATAATAGAGAAATGCAGGGTCCCCGGATACATGAACGTCAGGGTGACCACCTTTGAAGAGCTGACTGAAGAGATACTGAGGGAGCTTGGGGGAAGAGCAAGGAGCAGCGTGACGCAGGCCGGGCTGTCTCTGCTCTGCGCGGATGTCATCAGCAGGAAGAGGGAAGAACTCGAGATACTGGATATAAGGAAAGATCCCGAGATACACATGAAGACGGCTGAGCTGATAAGGTCAGTGATGCAGGAGGATATAACTCCCGAGCGACTAGATATGATCGCGGAAAGGACCGGGGGAACGGCAGGGCTCAAACTCCGCGAGGTCACTGAAGTCTACCGCGAGGTGGAGCGGAGGATAAAGGATCTTCCCGATGCCCAGGATATGGAAGCGCTGGCCGAGAACCTCTGCACCGGGTCGGAAAAGCTCAGGGAAAGCGACATCCTGGCATACGAATTCGATGTCATCCCCAGAAGGAGGCTGTCTTTCCTTAAGACCATGTCCTCGGTCACTCAGGTGACGCTGATGCTTGCGGGGAATGAAGAGGACAGGCTCATAAGGAACGTCCTGAGGATGAATGAGGGAGTTGTTCCCGAGATCGTCGGGAAGGAAGATCCTGACGCTCCTGATGACATAAGGACACTTGGAGAGCGGCTTTTCAGCAATACAGTCCCGTACGGAGAAGAGCCCCGGAACATAGAACTCTTAATGGCTTCGAACAGGGAAGAGGAGATAGAGAACATAGCCGTAAGGATACTCGAATATGCAAGAGACCATAAGATGAGCGATGTGGTCCTGGCGATGAAGGATCCAAAGGGATACGCGCCCGTTATCAAGAGCGTCTTTTCGAGGAATGGGGTCCCGTTTTTCATGGGAGACAGGAGAAGCCTCATAGAGAGCAGGAGCGCCGACCTGGTGCTTACAGCGATAGAGATCGCGGATTCCTTCCAGACGGAAGATATCATTAGGATGATCAGGAGCGGTTTCCTGCCGGTCACGGAGGAGGAGAGCTCGTATCTCGCGGCATATGCGAAGACTTTCGGTATAAAGGGAAGAAAGTTCTTCTCAGGGTTCGTAAAGGGAGATGCCGATAAGGCGGAGGAGATAAGGAAAAGGGCGCTGGCACCTGAAGCGGACCTTATAGACAGTATAAGGGCTTCATCTTCCGCGGCCGGTATGTGCCGTGCGTTAAGGCGTTTCATGGAAGACACGGACCTCGACAGGGCGACAGCGGAACGGGCTGAGCTCTTCCTTAAGGCGGGGCTTGCTGAGGAGAGCGAGTTTGAAAAGCAGGTCTGTGAGAAGATCAGGGACGTCCTTTCGCAGATGGAGCTGCTCATAACCGAAAAGCTTGATCCGGGAGAGTTTGCCGGAGTGCTCAGGTCAGCGTTCTCGAGCGTGAACATATCGACAGTGCCGCCTAAGGCAGATCAGGTTACGGTGGGGGACGTCATTTACGGCATCTTTTCGGATACAGGCCTCACCGTTATAGCCGGAGTGAACGACGGAGTTCTCCCGAGCGCCGACGACGGGGACGGCGGGATCCTGCTCCCGTTCGAGAGCAGGAAGATAATGGAGGACGAGAGCTATTTTCCCGCACCTCCCGACACCGAGGAACAGAAGGACCATATTTTAAGGGTGATAGGGCAGTCGGGGAAACTGATATTCTCCTGCAACGCCTCAGACGGACCTGAGTCATACATGTACGATCAGATAAAAAGGATATTCCCGAAGATCAGGATATCCGAAAAGCTTCTGCCCGTGACGATAGGCGGGGGAGTGAGGACTCTGGTAAGGGAGATAAGGAGCGGCATGGAGGGAGGCCCCGTAGGCATCCTCCCCGCATATCTTAAGACAAAAGAGGCAAGGGAGGTCGTATCCTCTGTGCTGCCCGGGATGATACTTGACAACTCTCCCCAGAAGATCCCGCCTGAAACAGCAAGGCTCATATACGGAGGACTTAAGGGAAGCGTTTCGTCCATAGAGACGTATTACGGCTGTCCGTACAGGCATTATCTCGACTACGGATTAAGACCGTCGGAACTGGCGGATTATGAGGAGAGCGCGCAGGACACAGGGACCTATGCCCACGAAGTGATGGAGACGCTAACAAGGAGCATCATATCGTCGAAGAAAAAATGGGCTGAGCTCGATGACGCCGAGATAGAAAGATATGTCAACGCTGCAGGCGACGCGATACTGGCTGAGCATAACCGGGGCATAATGGCGGACAGCAGCAGATTCAGATATCTGGCGGGAAGGCTCAAGGAGGAGATAGCCTATTCCGCAAGAGCCATAAGAGACCAGCTTAAGGACACTCCCGTAAACGTGGAGGGGAGCGAGTACGGCTTCGGATTCTGGAACGATTTCAGGATCGAGACTCCCGGAGGGACCGTATCCGTCCGGGGGAAGATAGACAGGGTCGATATAGCTGACGTAGGCGGTGAAAAGTATATAAGGGTAGTGGATTACAAGACGGGGAGCAAAAGGTTCGATCTTACCGAGATGTTCTACGGGCTCGATATCCAGCTCATGGTATATCTCTTAGCGCTTTTAAACATCTCCAAATACAGGGGAGCGGTCCCTGCGGGAGGTTTCTATTTCAGGATAGATCTTCCGCTGGTAGACGCAGACGGCGCCGAGAGGAAAAGACAGCAGAAATACAGGATGTCGGGCTTCCTGCTGTCCGAACAGGATGCGGTAAACGGGCTCGACAACGGAGACAAGACGCTTACGAGCATGCAGTTAAAAAAGACAGCTGATGAGGACAGGCCGGTCGAGGGGGACGGAGCCCTTTCAAGGGAAGAGATGGCCGCGCTCCTTAAGCATACGAGGGATCTCATATCCAGGGCGGCGTCGAAGATATACAGTGGGGAGATAGAGATAAGGCCTGCGAAGATAGGTGGTAAGACAGTATGCTCATACTGTCCCTATATAGCCGTCTGCAGGTCGGATGAGCTCGGATGCGACCCCAGAGTGATAGAGAAGATGAGCAGGGAAGAGATCATGGAGGCGCTTGAAAGATGAAGCTTACACCCAAACAGGAAAGAGCCGTGTGTTCGGAAAATAAGGATATCCTGGTCTCGGCGGCAGCCGGCAGCGGAAAGACGTCCGTGCTTGCCGAAAGGGCGGCAAGGCTGGTCATAAAAGGCGCTGATATAAGGCGGATGCTCATCTGTACCTTCACGAATGCAGCTGCTCAGGAGATGAGGCAGAGGATCATCTCAAAGCTCCTCGATATAGCGGAAGACAAAAACGATCAGGCGATCAGGAGCCAGGCGGAATACGCCGCGTTCGCGGATATCTGCACCATTCACAGCTTCGCGCAGAAGATCATCAGGGAAAACTATATCATGATGAAGGGCGGGGATGCCGTGCCGGGACAGAGGATACTCGGAGCGGAAGAGATGGAGCTCATAAAGAGGACCGCGGCTGAAAACTGCTTTGAGTCGCTCTATGAGGAGGAAGACCCGGATTTCCTGATGCTCAGGGCAAAGTATGCCGGCAGGAGAGATACTGATCTCATGGAGCTGCTCCTGGGGCTTTATGATTATGTAAACAGCCTTCCGGAGAGGCTCGGATGGCTTGAAAGACATATCAGGGAGCCTTTCGATTACGGACCTGTCATAAGCGCGGAAAAGGAAAGATGCCTCGAGCGTGCCGTAAGGCTCCTGACGGAGTGCATAAGGATAAGCGACGAAAACCAGTGGATAAAACAGGCAGAGAACGACAGGGCTGATCTGGACAAGTTAAGTGAGATCAGGGAGACATCATCCGATATCCGTTCGTTCAGGCTCACCAGACTGTCTACGGGGCTTGCGCCTGAGGAGGAAAAGGAAAGGCTCAGGGCCTTAAGGGAAGAGATAAAGGAAGCGGCAGGAGAGGCGGCAGGGCTCGACATATCGGCCGACAGTCTTAAAAGGGATCAGGAATACGTAAGGGGAGAGACAAAAGCGTTCCTGTCCGTACTGAAACGCTTTGACGCAGAATATCTCAGGCTCAAACGCATAAGGAAGTCGATGGATTTCGACGATCTCATGCATTACGCCAATATGATCCTAAGCGACCGGACGGTCGCTGACAGCTACAGGGACAGATACGACTACGTCTTTGTAGACGAATATCAGGATACGAATCCCGTTCAGGAAGAGATAATTGGCCGGATAGCAAGACCGTCGGGAAGATTCATGGTGGGAGACATAAAGCAGAGCATATACCGCTTCAGGCTGGCGGATCCCATGATATTTTCGGAAAAGGCAAGAAAGTTCAGACAGGCCGGTGATGGGAGCGCTCCCTATGAGCTCATAATGATGAACGATAATTTCAGGTCCGCCCCTAAGCTGGTTAACGCGCTCAATCATGTGATGGGCAATCTGATGAGCCCTGAGCTTGGCGAGATAGAATACGATGACGGGGAGAAGCTCATAGCGAACAGGGAAGCGGAAGGCGTGATGGAGCTCATGCTGACCGGAGACGAACTGACAGGCACTGAAAAGATCAGGGCTGAGTTCATGAACATAGCCGACAGGATAAAGGAGCTTAAAGGAACGGAAGTGGACGGAAAGGCGCTCAGCTTCAGGGACTTCTGTGTCCTGGTGAGGGACGGACGTGAGACCGTGCGCCCTGTCATGGCTGAGGTCTTCGAGAGCTCAGGCATACCCATAAAAAGCGAGCCCGGGAGAGCGGCTACGAGCGGGATGCTGCTTTTCACGGATCTCCTTAAGCTGACAGACGGATTTTATTCCGACACGGCGCTCATAGCGGTCATGAGATCGTATATCGGCGGATTCGGCGAGGCCGAGCTCGCTCAGATAAGGGCCATGGATATGACGGGCACTTTCACGGAGGCGTTCTTAAAGTATGCGAAGGGGCAGGATGCTCTGGCCGAAAAATGCGCCGGCATGCTTGACCGCATCCTAATGTGGAGGCTTTACGAAAAGGCGCTCAGCATGGAGGATTTCCTTATATATTTAAAGACCGGGACGGATTTCCCGGCATCGCTCGAGGCCATGCCCGACGGCGAGAATGCGGCGGTGTCGTTCGATCTTTTCTTTGAAGCCTTAAGGGATATGGCAAAAAATGTGAGGAGCGTTTCCGAGCTTGCAGGAAAGCTCGAAGAGATATATGCGGATACGGGCATGCTGCCTATGGGGGACCGCGGAGGAAGGGACGAGGATGCCGTATCCTTCATGACCGTCCACGGGAGCAAGGGGCTTCAGTTCCCCGTTGTCATACTGGCATGCACTGATAAGAGATTCAACGACGACGACATGAAAAAGAAGGTGCTGTGGCATAACGGGATGGGACTTGCCATGGATATCATAGACGAGAAGGCGCATGTCACTTCACCAACGGCCATAAAGGCCCTGATGCACAGGGTCAAGAAGGCCGAGGACCGCAGCGAGGAATTAAGGATACTGTATGTCGCCATGACCAGGGCGGAGAACAGACTGATAATAAGCGGCACGGTAAGACCCGGGGAACCGGGGAAGCTGATACTGCCCTTAAGGGATCCGTATTCGCTCATAAGGTGCTCGAGCATGCTCGAGTGGATAGTGAACGGTCTCTCCGACGTCATCGGCGGCACTTCGGCTGACGGGACGGAGATAGAGACGGGCATAAGGCCTGCCGGACAGTCAGCTGAGATACGGGAAAAGAAGCTCGATTCCCTTGAGGCTCTGTTCTCAAGAGCCGTAAAGCAGGAGGCGCCCGGGTTCATAAGCTACGACTGGATCGACGTGCCCTCATGGGTGGGCGTGAGCTGGCTGCTTCCCGAATACACGCACGAGGAAGGCGATTACAGATCTGGCGAGAGAAGGGAGATGACGGGAGCCTCCCTGGGCACCCTCATACATCTGTTCTTCGAAAACGCTCCGCTTGACCTTGCGGGCCGCGAAGCGGTCGAGGATCATATAAGGAGCATGAGGTCAAAAGAGATAATAACCGCCGAGGAGGAAAAGGAGCTCATAAGGTGCAGCGGATACATAGGCAGTTTCTACGGAAGCGGGCTCATGGAAAGGGTAAGAAGGTCCGGGCATGTTTTCAGGGAGCTCCCGTTCAGTCTGCTCGTAAGCGCGGAGGAGCTCGGATATCCGGCGGGCGGCGACGATATAATCGTGAATGGTGTGATAGACCTTATGTTCGAGGAGGATGGCGGATACGTCATCATCGACTACAAGTCCAACCACATGACCGAGGATCAGGTGGAAGCTATGGCGGATCACTACAGAAAGCAGATACGCATGTATTCATATGCTGCTGAAAAGATAATGGGAAGACCGGTAAAGGAGAGCTATCTGTTCTTCCTCAGGCCCGGCATAGGATACAGGATAGGGTGATTTTGCAAAAATACTACCGGTTGTGTATAATGAATTGAAATCTGCCATATTTATGGTATTTGCAAGGGTGATTGTTGATGTCGAAAGATTACACAGCGTCTGATATCGAAGTAATGGAGGGGCTCGAGGCCGTAAGAAGGCGGCCCGGTATGTATATCGGATCTACCGGGTCAAGGGGGCTCCATCATCTGTTATGGGAGATACTGGACAATTCCATAGATGAGGCTGCCAACGGATACGCTGACAGGATAGACGTGGAGCTCAATGAAGACGGCAGCGTGTCAGTCGAGGACAACGGCAGAGGGATACCTGTGGGCATCCATCCCGAGATGAAGGTGTCGGGCGTCGAGGTCGTGATGACCAAGCTGCATGCCGGCGGCAAATTCTCGGATAACAACTATTCATATTCGGGCGGCCTGCACGGTGTGGGCGCGTCGGTGGTGAATGCCTTGTCCAAATGGACCGTAGTGGAGGTCTTCGTCGACGGGAAGCATTATTACCAGAGATTCGAGTCGTACGTAAAGGACAGGAAGATATACGCGGGAGTCCCGGTAGAGCCATTAAAGGTCATAGGGACATCCCAGAAGAGGGGGACAAGGACGACGTTCCTTCCCGACGATGATATTTTTGACGAGACGGAGATACACTTTGACCGTGTAGCAAAAAGGCTCAAGACTCTGGCATACCTTGTCGACGGGGTGACGATAACCCTTACCGACAAAAGGCAGTCGCCCGAGAAAAAGGTCGAATTCAATTATCTGGGAGGCCTGTCGGATTTCGTTCTCTCGATGACCGACGTAAAGACACCAATAAACGAGATACCGATAAAGATAGAAGGGGAGAAGGACGGTATAAAGGTCTCTGCGGCGCTGCAGTATACGGAGCAGACCGACGAGAGCATCTTTTCATTCGTCAACAACGTGGCGACACCCGACGGCGGCACACACGTCACCGGCTTCAGGAGCGCGGTCACGAAGACCCTTACGGATTATCTGCAGAATTCGAAGGAGAAGATAAGCTTCGAGAGCGAGGACTTCAGGGAGGGGCTCACGGCTGCGGTATCCATAAAGATAAAGAACGCCCAGTTCGAAGGGCAGACAAAGACCAGACTCGGAAACGTTCAGGCGCGTACCGCTGTGGAGTCGGTGGTGCTTGAAGGCTTAAGCGCGTATTTTGCCGACCTCAATAATGCGCAGGTATGCCAGAAGATAGCGGAAAAGGCGATAAACGCGGCAAAGGTGAGAGAGTATGCGAAGAAGGCGAAACAGGTAGCAAGGGAGAAGCTCAAGGCTGACTCTGCCCCGCTCGTAGGCAAGCTCTCTTCGTGTACGGGAAGGGACTATAAGAAAAACGAGCTCTTCATCGTCGAAGGAGACAGCGCGGGAGGCAGCGCTAAGACGGGAAGGGACAGGAAGTTCCAGGCGATACTGCCTTTAAGAGGCAAGCCGCTCAACGTCGAGAAAAAGAGGCTGGAACAGGTCCTTGCGAACGAGGAGTTCAGATCGCTCATAACGGCTCTCGGCTGCGGGCTCGAGAACAGCTTCAACATAAAGAACCTGAAATACGGCAAGATCATAATACTTGCCGACGCCGATCAGGACGGAGCGCATATAAGGGCGATCCTTCTTACGTTCTTCTTCAGATACTATCCCGAGCTCATCCAGGAAGGTCACGTGTATATAGCGCAGCCGCCTCTTTACAGCGTATCCAAGAGGAAAATGAAGACACAGTACGCGCATACCGAAAAACAGCTCGAGCAGCTGAAGAAGGATATGGGCAGAGGCTGCGAGGTGAAGCGCTTCAAGGGACTGGGAGAGATGAACCCGGAGGAGCTCTGGGAAACGACGCTCAATCCTGAGAACAGGGTGCTTTTAAGGGTCGAGGTCCAGGACAGGCTCGAAGCGGACAATCTGGTAACGAAGCTCATGGGCGACGACGCGAACCCAAGAAGAGAGTATATAAACGAATTTGCGGATTTCAACAAGAAGGACAATTTTGTCGCGGATATCTGAGAAGAAAGTTTTAGGATATGGAAAAGAACGAGATAGTAACTACAGCGCTTGAAGATGTGATGCATGAATCGTTCATGCCTTACGCCGAATATGTCATACTTGAAAGAGCTCTGCCTAGGGTCGAGGACGGGCTCAAGCCTGTCCAGAGAAGGATACTGTATTCCATGAACGAGAAGCAGATCTATCCTGACGGGAAGGATGTCAAGTGCGCCAGGATCGTCGGGGATACGATGGGAAATTACCATCCTCACGGCGACAGCTCTATATATGAGGCCCTTGCCAGGATGGCACAGACTTTCTCGATGAGGAACGTCCTCATAGACGGACACGGGAACTTCGGGACCATAGACGGAGACAGCCCTGCCGCGATGAGATATACGGAGGCAAAACTTGCTCCCCTGGCCATGGAGATGGTAAGGGACATAGAGAAGGACACCGTGGATTTCACGCTGAATTTCGACGATACCGCGAAGGAGCCCGTGGTCCTGCCTTCAAGATTCCCGAACATGCTCGTCAACGGAGCGACGGGCATAGCCGTAGGCATAGCGACGAACATACCCCCGCACAATCTCGGGGAAGTGATCGACGGGACGGTGCTCAGGATGAAGAACCCGAGGTGCACCCTTGACGATATGATGAAAGTCATAAAAGCCCCCGATTTCCCTACCGGAGGGATAATCATGGGAACCGAGGACTTAAAGGAGGCATACGCCACAGGAAGAGGCAAGATCAGGCTCCGGGCTAAGGTACAGATCGAGAAGGAAAAGAACGGCAAGCAGAAGATCGTCGTCTCGGAGCTTCCTTTTGAGATCCGCGAAGGGGCGATGTTAAAAAAGATAGATGCTTTAAGGGAATCGAAAAAAGAGATGTTCCAGGGCATCGATTCCATAAAGTCGGAAACGGACAGGACCGGCATCAGGGGAGTCATAGAGCTTAAGAAGGGAGCCAACGCACAGAAGATACTCGACTGTCTCTACAAGTATTCGGATCTTCAGATAACCTACGGCATAAACATGGTCGCCATAGCCGAGGGCAGGCCGAAGCAGCTGAGCCTTTTAGACGCTCTCGATTACTATATCGCACATCAGAGAAGGGTCGTAAAAAGAAGGGTCAACTATGACATCGAGCAGCTCGACGAGAGGGCGCATAAGCTGGAAGGCCTGGTAATAGCAGTCCTCAATCTGGATCTGGTGATAGCCATCATAAGGGGATCCGATGACGGCCGAATGGCAAAGCGCGAGCTCATGAGACAGCTCGATCTCACAGGCGTTCAGGCCCAGACGATACTTGACTTAAGGCTCGTAAGGTTGACAAAGCTCGAGATAGAGGTGCTGAGGAACGAGTATAAGGAAACGCAGGAGAAGCTGGAGGAGTTGAGGGGCATATATGAGAGCAGAGTCAAGCTCGACGGCCTTATCATAGGGGAGCTGCTGCAGATCAAAAAGAAGTATGCGGACGAGAGAAGGACTCTTATCTCAAAGGACAACGGTGAGATAGTCATCGATATGGACGAATACAAGGTGACAGAGGAGTGTTCCGTCATCCTTACCAGGAACGGGATGCTCAAGAGGATAAACAGGAAGTCCCTTGCAAAGATGAACACCCAGGATGCCGAGATGAGGAACCAGCCGAGGATCATAGTAAATACCGATACCGAGGG
>JAEEGL011584629.1_pt1 | contig 19756 bp, 15 predicted proteins | sample 9134231 | NCBI WGS metagenome assembly JAEEGL01 (sample SAMN16246548, study PRJNA631951) | gut metagenome | biome: gut microbiome; feature: rumen; material: fiber-attached | host: Bos | place: Iran: Karaj | collected 2018-10 | reverse complement strand
GTATATGCTTCAAGTTCTTCTGTTTACGGAGATTCAACAACTCTTCCCAAGAAGGAAGGACAGGAAGGAAATGTTCTTTCTCCTTATGCTCTCACTAAGAAGACAGATGAAGAGTACGGTAAGCTTTATAAGAAGCTTTACGGACTTGATACATACGGACTTAGATATTTCAACGTATTTGGAAGAAGACAGGATCCTAACGGCGCTTACGCAGCTGTTATCCCTAAGTTCCTTCGTCAGCTTATGAACGGAGAAACTCCTACAATTAACGGTGATGGCAAGCAGTCAAGAGATTTCACTTATGTAGACAATGTAATTGAGGGAAATCTTCGTGCATGCCTCGCATCATCTGATGCAGCCGGTGAAGCATATAATATCGGCGCAGGTGGAAGAGAGTTCCTTATCGATGTTTATCATCACCTTACAGATGCACTTGGCATGGATGTTGAGCCTATCTTTGGACCACCAAGAGCAGGAGATATCAGAGATTCAAACGCAGATATTACTAAGGCCAGAACTAATCTTGGATATGATCCTTCCTATGATTTCAAGGCTGGAATTGAACTTGCAATAGAGTGGTATAAGGCAAATCTTTAATGAAAATTACAGTTCGAATGGATGACATTACTCCGGACATGGATTGGGAGAAGTTTTACAGATTTAAGACAATCCTTGATAAATACGACATCAAGCCACTTATCGGAGTTGTGCCGGATAATAAAGACGAAAAGTTAAAAAAGAATATGCCCCGCGAAGATTTCTGGGAATATATTAGAAATCTTCAGCAGAATGGCTGGATCATCGCTATGCATGGCTTTAACCATGTGTACACGACGAGGGAGCCGGGGCTTTTTCCAATTGGTGATAAATCAGAGTTCGCAGGAATTCCTTACCAGAAGCAGGATGATATGATAAGGGAAGGTAAGAGAATACTGCGAGGCCATGGAATTGTCACTGATTTCTTCATGGCGCCATCGCATTCCTATGACAGAAATACGCTTAAGGCCCTCAGGAAAAATGGTTTTCAGCGTGTCACGGATGGTTTTGGTGTTGCACCTTACGAGATGGATGGCCTGACTTTTTACCCGATATCCAAGAGGCGTAAAGACTCACTTGAGAGTAAGCATGAAGGTGTAGTGACTTTTGTTTATCACACCAATACCATGTCTGATAAGGATTTCGAGAATTTTGAAAAACAGATTGAGAAGGCTGAGTTCGTCTCTTTTGACGAATTCCTTTCCTGCGATGTCACTGTCAGAGGTACGAGGGGAGAGATTGCTGAATATCTGACCGCAAAGGGCAAATTCCTTGCTGTCAGACTTAAGAGAAATCTTGGGAGATAATAGGAAATACTATGGAGTAAACATTATGGAAAATGATAATGGACAGATCCGAATACTTCATGTGCTGGGGAAACTGGAGCTGGGAGGAGCTGAATCCCGTATTGTAGATCTTTACCGCAATATGGACAGAGATAAGATTCAGTTCGATTTTCTGGTCCACAGTCGCCCTGAAAAAACAGGTAAAAAGAGTCCGACTTCTGATGAACTAATGGCAGTTCGAGAGCCGGACTATTTTGATAATATCGTAAAAAAGATGGGAGCACGAATTTATGCTGTTCCCAGATTCAACGGAAAAAATCTTACTCACTACAGAGCTGCACTTAAGCAGTTTTTTGATGAGCATCAGGGAGAGTGGAAGGTTGTACAGGGACACATGACCAGTACAGCTGCAATCTATCTGCCTATCGCAAGAAAATCAGGAATTCCTATCTGTATAGCGCATGCCAGAAGTGCAGGCGTAGATAACGGTATAAAAGGCGTTGCTACAAAGATACTCAGAAAACCGTTACAGCGAGAAGGAATCACTGATTATAATTTTGCATGCTCAAAAGAGGCTGGAATATCAGTTTTTGGTGAAAAACTTGTGAACGCAGGTAGCGTCAGAATAGTTCCAAACGCCATAGATATAAAGCGCTTTGCATTTAATCAGATCACAAGGAACAGGATAAGAGAAGAACTCGACGTCAGCAATGCGATTGTCATCGGACATGTCGGAAGTTTTAGATATGCCAAGAACCATGAGTTTTTGCTCAATGTATTTGCCCAGCTTTGCAGATTTTTGGATAATGACGATCTCAATCAGTACAGCATGCTCCATGGCATGAGAGTAAGACTTTTGATGCTTGGAAGCGGAAGCCTCATGGATGACATGAAAAAGCTTGCTGATAAGCTGCATATATATGACAGATGTATTTTTGTTGGAAACAAGGGAAACGTCAGTGAATATTATCAGGCTATGGATTATTTCTGCTTCCCTTCAAGGTACGAAGGACTTCCCGGCAGTGTGATCGAGGCGCAGGCATCAGGCCTTCAGTGCCTTGTATCTGACGCGGTAACATCTGAAGTTAATGTGACCGAGCTAGTTTCTATGCGCAGCATTGACAGTGAGCCAAGAGACTGGGCAAGAAAGATAATAGACGACCTTATGCTTCGCGAAGACAGGCAGAAGGGGCTCGAGTTCTCACTTGGAGACAGGAATAAGTCTTCGGAATATATTATTACTAAGCTTAGGGATGCGGGTTTTGATGTGAAAACTCAGGCGAAGCTCTTGGGAGATTTCTACGAGAATGGGCATTTTTGATCCGGGACGAGAGCTTTCGAAGCTCTTATAAAGGATTAGATGTGAAGTTTTTACATAACAGGAGTTATGCAAATGGATAAAAACAAAAAGAACCTGATGCTGATGGTGCCTATGCTCCATCAGGGAGGTTTCGAGAGAGTCTGCGTCACTACAGCAAGGCTCATGCAGGAATACTATAACGTCTATATTCTAATCTTCAGTTCCAAGGACATCAACTATGACGTGACGGGGCTTGAGGTTATAGACATAGATATTCCGGCTAAAAAAGGTATTGTAAATAAAATAATAAACGTTATCAAAAGAGTTGCTAAAACCAGAAGCATCAAGAAGAAGCTGAATATAGATATAGCGTACAGTTTTGGCAGTTCAGCCAATTACGTAAATGTTTTATCTAAGGGAAAAGAGAAGGTTCTCACAGGCCTTCGCTGTCAGACCGATATGGAGGAGCCAAAGCAGGTAAAGCTTTTCTGTAGTCGCTCCGACCAGGTGCTTTCATGTTCAAAAGAGATCATGAGGCAGCTCCATTCAGATTTTTCATACGATAGAAGCACATATATTTATAATCCCCTTGATGTTCAGGATATTCAGAAAAAAGGTTCTGAGGATGTAAGTGATTATCCTTTTACTCCGGAGGATCAGGTTATAGCCTGCATGGGTAGAAATGATTACATAAAGGGAATATGGCATCTTTTAAAGGCTTTTTCCCTTGTATATAAGAGTAATCCCAAGGCAAGGCTCGTGGTTCTCGGAGCAGGCAATTGGGATGGATATAAGGAACTCGCTGAGAAACTTGGAGTTGGTGAAGCTGCTTTTTTCCCGGGGAACAGGAAGAATCCTTTTGCCTATGTTACAAAGGCAGATCTCTATGTATGTTCCTCCAATCATGAGGGATTTCCAAACGCTGTTCTTGAAGCAATGGCGCTTAAAAAACCCGTTATTTCCGCTGATTGCAAGACAGGCCCAAGGGAAATACTTCTCTCTGAAGCGCAGTATGAGGAGCTCATTGCAAAGCAGCCTGACGGAAGCAGTATTCGAGAAGTGGTTCACGGCGAATACGGTATCCTTGTGCCCGATATGAGTCAGGAAGTGGATATGAATCCTGACAATATAAGTGATGAAGAGAGAACACTTGCAGAAGTGATAAAGAACGTTCTTGATGATAAGTCAGAAATGGACAGACTGTCACAGAAAGCTAATGAGAGAGCGCTGTTTTACACACCTGAGAAATATAAACAGAGTATACATGAGATATTCAAGAGGTATGAATAATGCACTATAAGGTAGTGGTTTTTGGAGTTAAGGATACATCGGAGAATATAATCGATTTTATTCAGAGAGAGATCTGCAAGGTTGATCTTGTTATCACCATTGCGCCCAAAGTTACGGAGAAAAACCAGGTATCCGGCTTTAAAGGATTGTCTTTTTTGACAGAAAAGTACGGAATGCCTGTATTTGAAGCAGACAGCTATTTCCTTAATGACGAGAAGACAAAGGCATTTATGGCTGAAAATACTTTCGACATAGGAATTGTTATGGGATGGCAGAGGCTTATTCCAAAGGAGGTGCTTGACTGCTTTAAGGCAGGAATTTACGGCTTCCACGGAAACTGTGGATATCTCCCATTCGGAAGAGGAAGGTCACCACTCAACTGGTCAGTTATTCTTGGCGATTCAAGGTTTAATTTGAACCTCTTTAGATATGATGAGCACGCTGATTCACCAAATGTTTTTGCAACAGAGATGTTCCAGATAAATGAGCACGATGATATCAGGACTGCTCAGTATAAAAACATGATCTGTTCCAAGAATCTCATCAGAAAACTCCTTACAACCTATATGGAAAAGGGCGAGATTCCAATTCACACTGATTCAAAAGATTACGATTCATGGTACAATAAACGTACAGCGGCCGATGGAAAGATTGATTTTAAGGACAGAACCAGAAATATCTACAACCTTATCCGCGGCGTAGCAGCACCATTCCCCGGCGCTTTCTGCTTTGCAGGAGATGAGGCTGAGGAAAACAAAGTTACCGTATGGGAAGCGCATCCTTTTGATGAGATGATTGATTTTTCCGGATTTGCTCCCGGAGAAGTTGTGGATGTCTTTGACGGTAAGCTTGTAGTCAGGACTGTTGACGGCTCACTTCTCATTGACAGATATGAGAGCAAAGAGCCAATTTCAAGAGGAACAATCCTCAAATAAGTAATTAAGTGAGTTTTATTTTATGAAGAGTATTGCATTTCATTTAAACTGTCTTGTTCAGGGCGGAGCAGAGAGAGTGGTATCCAATCTGGCCAATCAGTTCGCCAAAGAGGGCATCAAAGTATACGTTGCCACCGAATGGTATGACGAGAACGAATTTGAACTGGATGAGAGAGTTACAAGAGTACATGTTGGTCTCAGAGAGGGTGATGAAAAAAAGAGTCGTGTCACACAGTTCCTTTTGAGAGTCAAGTATCTTAAGGAATTTGTGAAAGAGTATCATCCCGATGTTTTGGTGGCTTTTGCGCAGAGAGCCAATTACAGGGCGCTTATGGCGGCTGGCAACAGCGATATACCTGTAGTTATATCGATCAGAACAGACCCTGTGGGCCACTACGATGCAAAGTCTGATAAGGTTCAGATAAAATGGCTTTTCCCGAAGGCTGCGGGCTGTGTTTTCCAGACAACAGGCCAGAAGGAATTCTTTAAACCATATCTGCAGGATAATTCTACTATCATTTTAAATCCTGTTAACCCCAAGTATTTTGGACTGGAGAGACCAAAGGAAAGGGAAAAATCTGTTGTACACCATGCAAGACTGGTAGACTTCAAAAATCAGCCTCTTTTGTGTGAGGCGTTTATAGAGGTGCATAAAAAGCACCCTGATTATGTGCTTAAGATTTACGGACCTGACTCTTTTGACGGAACAAAAGAGATTCTTGATGAGATAATTGAGAAAAACAACGCGCAGGATTACATTCTCCTTATGGGAGGCTCAGATTCCCTTGAAAAGGAGATACCTAAGGGCGCTGTATATGCCTTTACATCTGACTGGGAAGGACTTCCAAATTCTCTTCTCGAAGCAATGGCTATGGGAATGCCTATAGTTGCAACCGATTGTCCCTGCGGAGGTCCTAAGACAGTAATGAGAGACGGAGAAAACGGTCTTCTTGTTCCTATTAAGGACAAGGATGCACTTGTAAAGGGACTTCTTAAGCTTATAGAAGATCCTGAGCTTGCTGAGAGACTTGGTAAAGAGGCAGGTAAGATAGAAGAGATAACAAATGCTGAAGCAATATTTGTTCAGTGGAGAGATTATCTGGACAAGGTTATCGCAGATTTTAAGAAGAGTAAGAAGTGAAGTTGTTACTGGAGCTAGCTGCATACGAGTAAACAGTAACGTGAAAGATATAGGAGAGTAATATGTTTTCATTTGATGATTACAGGGAAATAATAAGAGTTATCAAGGAGTCCGGACGCTATGCGACTTATGAGGAAGCTCTTGGCAAAGACGAGTTCATTATAATGCGCCATGACGTTGAGTATTCTGTTGAAAGAGCCTATGCGCTTTCAAAGGTGGAAGAGAGCATGGACTTCAGATCCACATTCTTTTTCCAGTGGACCAACAATTCCTACAATATTCTTTCCAGAAAGAACAGGGATATCCTTACTGACATGCATGAGAGAGGTCAGAATATCGGACTTCACTTTGCGCTCAATGGCATGACAGACATGAAGCTTATTCGTGACAGAATCAAGCAGGAGATGGATATGCTCAGCAATATGCTTGGATTTGAGATCAATTCTTTCTCAATCCACAGACCATCACCAAGTGTTCTGGCTGAAAATATTAAACTCAAAGGAATCTTAAATGCCTACCAGGATGAGTTCTTTACCTTTGATCCAAAGGCAACTCCTGATTCACCGCTTGAAGTTAAGTATATGTCAGATGCCAACCACATCTGGAGATACGGATACCCTGATGAGGAGACAATAAAGGCCCATAAGAAGGTTCAGATTCTTACTCATCCTTTTGCATGGACCAAGAAGGGATATGACAATCTGGACAACTACAAGACACTTGTAAATGAGAAGTATATAGAACTTATCGATTCGATTGACAATGAATGTAAGGATTTCGGACCGCTTCGTGATAATTTTGAGAAGCTGCCGATTGAGTAAATAAAAAACGACTAGTATTGGAGACGACCCCGGATGTGTGGAATCTGCGGATATATTTCAAAAAAGAGAATAACTGAGGACGAACTGCGCATCATGAATGATACAATGGTCCATAGAGGGCCAAATGACAGCGGAGTAGCTATCTATGAGGGAAGAGACGGTTATACCATAGGCCTTGCCCACAGACGACTGTCCATTCTTGATCTGTCTCCTTTGGGACATCAGCCTATGTATTCAGCAAATGGCAGGGTGTCTATCGTCTTTAACGGAGAAATTTACAATTTCCTTGAGCTTAAAGAACAGCTTAAGGATTACCCATACAAATCAACCTGTGATACAGAAGTAATCCTTGCTGCATTCCTCAAATGGGGAATCCACATGGTTGACCATATTCACGGTATGTTTGCAATTGCCCTCTATGACAGGGATACCGAGGATGTTTACCTTATCAGGGACAGAATCGGCAAGAAGCCTCTGTTCTATTGGATCGATGGCGAAAATCTTGTATTTGCTTCAGAGCTTAAGCCTATCATGAAGTGCCCCGGATTTAAGGGCGAGATCAGAAGGCAGATTCTTCCAAGATACCTTTACAATCAGTATATTGCGGCTCCTGAGACTATTTTTAAGGATGTATATAAACTTGAGGCAGGAAGTGTTCTTAAGTTTAAAAACGGAAATATAAAGAAGTGGAAGTATTGGGATATCAAGGAAGTCTATGGAAGACTTTCCAAGGATCCGGTTAACAGCTATGAGGAAGCAAAGGAAGGATTAAAGGAGAGGCTTCGCCACTCGGTTGCAGGAAGAATGATCGCGGATGTACCGCTTGGAACCTTCTTGTCAGGCGGATATGACTCATCCCTCGTAACAGCTATAGCACAGGAGCTTTCCGATAAGCCTGTAAAGACGTTCTGTATTGGCTTTGATGTGCCAGAGTACAACGAGGCTGAATATGCAAAAGAGGTGGCAAAACACCTTGGTACAGATCATACTGAACTCTATATCTCGGAAAAAGAGATGTTTGACCTTGTCAGCAGCATTCCTCAGTACTATGACGAGCCATTTGCGGACAACTCAGAGATCCCGTCAATGCTTGTCAGCAAGTTGGCAAAAAATGATGTTACAGTAGCTCTTTCAGGTGATGGAGGAGATGAATTCTTCTGCGGATATAATGTATATGACAATGTCGCACAGGCGCAGATGCTTGAGATTCCGGGTGCCATTGTAAATGCAATCGGCAAGATCCCCATGGGAAGCGGCCATCTCATTGATAAGATGCCATTCAGAGTTAAGGTTGTAGCGGCTAACAGAGATCCTGAGACAAAAACTCAGCTCGTATCTGCGGGATATGTAAAGTCATCACATGCGTTTATTACAGGTGTTGAGAGCCTTGATCTTCCAATGACTGCAGCTGATTATCTGGCAACGGATTATAACCATCCCGATAACGTTGCACCGGTTCTTTATCCTGTTGAATCGCTTTATAATGTCAGTAACTTTCAGGTGAGACGAATGCTTCTGGATATGGAAACTTATCTTCCTGAAGATATTCTGGTTAAGATGGACAGGGCTTCCATGAAGTATTCTCTTGAAGCCAGATGCCCTATCATGGATACGGATGTAATGGAATATTCCTTCAGGATTCCGCATAAATTCAAGTATGCCGGTGGGGATAAGAAGCATATTTTAAAAGATATTGCTTATGATTATATACCTAAGGAACTTTTGGACAGACCTAAGACCGGCTTTGGGGTTCCGATGGATGCGTGGCTTCGCGGACCGTTAAAGGAGCAGCTCCTTGATTTCAGCAGCACAGCATTTCTTAAGAGACAAGGGGTATTTAACCCTGAGTATGTATCAGGATTTATAAATAATTATGTGATCAACGGAGATGGAGGACCATCAACCGGCGCAAACTATAGCAAGATTGCGTGGTCGTTCTTCATATTCCAGCAGTGGTATAGTTACTACATGCTATGATATATGTCATAAGGAGGTAACAAAAATGACAAGAGAAGAAGTTTTTGAAAAGTTAAATGAGGTCTTCAGAGATATTTTTGAGGATGATGATATTACTGTAAATGATGCTACAACAGCTGCAGACATCGATGATTGGGACTCACTTGAGCACATCAACCTTGTCAATGCCATTGAGCAGGAGTTTGAGATCAAGTTTTCCATGGGTGAAATCGTAACCATGAAAAATGTAGGTGAAATGGCAGACATTATTTTGAAGAAGCTTGCATAAGCGGATACTGGAGATATATGAAGGTACATCACATAGGTTATCTGGTAAAAAATATTGAGAAGACACGCGTCAAGTTTCTCGGATTGGGGTATGAAGTAGAGAGACCGGTGAAGTTTGATGCTATAAGGGATGTAAACATAGAGTTTCTTATAAATGGCGGTTACAGAGTAGAACTCATTCAGCCGCTAAGTGAGACCTCACCAATGTATCCTCTTTTAAAGAGGTATAAGAACTCACCTTATCACATCTGCTATGAGGTAGATGATCTTAATAAGGCAGTAGAGGAACTTTCCGGCAGTGGATACACTGTAATACAGGAACCGGAAGTGGCACCCTGTATAGATGATAAAAAAGTAGCTTTTTTAACTAATATAAGCATGGGGATAATTGAACTTGTCGAAATCTGAGACTTTTAGCCAAAAGCATATTGCCATGTATATCGGCTCCCTTCAAAAGGGCGGGGCTGAAAGGGTTATGGTAAATCTGGCGGATTATTTCTTTGACCAGGGATACAAGGTAACTCTCGTCACTACATACCTTGCCGATGACGAATATGAAGTCAGACATGCAGCATGGAAGAGGGTGCCAGCAGGAGCAGATAGAGCAGTTCTTGTTTCAAACACCGATGAAAATCCTGTATGGATTGACCCTGAAGGCGGTGAGAAGGACGGCATAGGACGAGTTTTTTCTGCTCTTTTAAAAAGCGAACAGAAGGGAAGGGTATATAACCTTCAGGAGAGAAAGAGAAAGCTCGAAAGAATCTGGAAAGAATTGAAACCAGATGTTATTTTAAGCTTTATTGGCAAGAATAATATCATGGCATTATCTACAGCTACCAGAGAGGATATAAAGGTCGTGGTATCTGTAAGAGCCGATCCCAACATGGAGTACAACACCTTTTCTCTTAAGACAAGTGTGCTTGCAACATTCGGTAAAGCAGCAGGAATTGTTGTGCAGACAACGGGAGCTCGTGACTGGTTTCCTGCATTTTTGCAGAAGAAATGTGTTATTTTACCGAATTCACTGAATCCATCATTTATTCGAAAGAGATATGTTGGAATCAGGGAAAAGAAGATCGTAATGGTCGGAAGGCTTGATGCCAACAAGAATCAGGCCATGGTAATGGAAGCCTTTAAAGAGGCTACAAAAGATAAATATAGTGATTACAAGCTTGTGATATATGGAGATGGTCCTGACAGACTTAAGCTCCAGAACCTTGCCATCTCTCTTAAGATAGACTCGAAGGTCGAGTTTAAGGGAATGGTCAAGCATGTGGCTGAACATATTGAAAAAGCTTCAATATATATTTTGGCTTCTTCCCAGGAGGGAATGCCCAATTCTCTTATAGAAGCTATGTCATTGGGACTTGCATGCATTTCAACCAACTGCCCCTGCGGAGGACCGGCTGATCTTATCGTAGATGGCATCAATGGTCTTCTTGTGCCTGTTGGAGATGTAAATGCCATGAGAGAAGCCATGGAAAAGCTCCTTGGCAATGAAGTTTTGGCGGAATCGTTCGGCAAAGCTGCTATGAGGATTCAGGAAAAGTATGCGCCAGACGTAGTTAATGCAAAATGGAAAGAGTACCTGGATGATATCATGCAGGAGAGGATATAAGAATGAAAGAACTTGAGTATCCCTTTGACAGTGGATATGTATTAAAAAAATCCAAATCTATCAAAAAGCAGCTTCTTGCTGATGGGGCAGACAGGATTCATAAAAAGATTGCAGTACTTGGTGGTTCCACGACTCATGATGTTATCAGGGTTATGGAACTTTTCCTGTTAAATTACGGGATAGAGCCTGAGTTTTACGAGTCAGAGTACGGCCAGTACTGGCAGGATGCAATGTTCCCGGGAGAGGAGCTTTCTTCATTCTGCCCTGATGTGATCTACATTCACACAAGCAATCGTAATATTTCAGACTATCCTGAAATGAATGATAGCGCGCAGGATATTGAAGCCAAGCTTCAGAAGACACTTAATCACTATAAGACAATGTGGGATAAGTTAAAAGAGCTGTATCACTGCCCTATAATCCAGAATAACTTTGAGGCGCCTTTCTACAGGCTTATGGGCAATAAAGATGGTGTTGATATTCATGGAAAGCTAAGCTTTATCAACAGATTAAATGAGCTTTTTGCTGAATATGCAAGAAATGCAGAAGCTGAGGGCGCAAGCTTTTTTATCAATGACATCAATTATCAGGCAGGGTGTTACGGCCTTGATAAGTGGTCAGATCCACTTGCCTGGCATATGTATAAGTATGCTCTTTCTGTTCAGGCAATTCCTACTTTGAGCTTCAATGTGGCTAATATCATCAAATCCATATATGGCAAGAACAAGAAGGGACTTGTGCTTGACCTTGACAATACCCTTTGGGGCGGAGTTGTCGGAGATGACGGAGTGGATGGCATTGAGATCGGCCAGGAGACCAATCTTGGGCAGGTATACCTTGAGTTTCAGAACTATGTAAGGCAGCAGAAGGAGCTGGGCGTGATTCTTGCTGTAGATTCCAAGAATGAGAAAGAAAACGCCATGGCAGGGCTTGAGCATCCGGATGGAGCGCTCAAACCTGATGATTTTGTTGCCATAAAAGCTAATTGGGAGCCTAAGAGTGAGAACTTTAAGGCAATTGCGGGAGAACTTAATCTTTTGCCGGAATCACTGGTCTTTGTGGACGACAATCCTGCGGAGAGAGAGATTGTTACTGCTCAGATAAAGGGCGTCAACGCTCCTGTAATGGACAGCCCTGAGAATTACATCAGAAATATCGATCATTCCGGATTCTTTGAAGTTACTTCCATTTCTGAAGATGACAAGAAGAGAAATGAAATGTATATGGCCAACAAAAAGAGAACCGAGCTTGAGGAGAGCTTTGCAGATTATGGCGAGTACCTCAAATCTCTTGAGATGGTCGCAGATATACATCCTTTTGAGAAGATGTATTATCCGAGAATTTCACAGCTCACCAATAAGAGCAATCAGTTCAATCTGACAACAAAGAGATTTTCTGTGGATGATATTGAGGCAGCAGCTGAGGATAAGGACAATATCACACTTTATGGCAGGCTTAAGGATAAGTTTGGCGATAATGGTATTGTTTCTCTTGCAATCAGTAAAGTTAAGGGTGATGAGGCTCATATTGAGCTTTGGCTTATGAGCTGCAGAGTACTTAAGAGGGACATGGAGTTTGCCATGATGGATGAAATGGTAAAAGAGGCACAAGCTCGCGGCGTTAAGACTCTTTTTGGCTATTATTATCCAACTGCCAAGAATAAGATGGTAAAAGATTTTTATCTGCTCCAGGGATTTGAAAAAGTATCAGAAGATGCTGATGGAAATATTACTTTTAAGCTTGATATTTCAAATGGATATGAGAATAAAAACAATGTCATCAATGTGATGGCATAAAGACACCGATAGGATAAGACTATGTGCGGAATAGCTGGATTATTACAATTTAAGGGTGATGCAAGAAGCAACGTTCACAAGATGAATGAGAGGATGCTTCACAGAGGCCCTGATGACAATGGAATATATATAAGCGAGGATGGCAAGGTTGTGCTGGGACACAGGCGACTTTCCATTGTGGACCTCTCCAAGAACGGTGCGCAGCCCTTTGTTTCAAGAAGCGGCAACAGTGTAATGGTCTACAACGGTGAGATTTACAACCATAAGGTGCTTAGAGACAAGCTTCTTAAGGAGGGTGTTGTAACCGAGTTTAAGAGTACTTCTGATACAGAGGTCCTGATTGAAGCAATTGAGCACTATGGGATAAAAGAGACTCTTGATCAGTGCAAGGGAATGTTTGGCCTTGCCGTGTATGACAAGACAAAAAACACAGTTACTCTCGCAAGAGACAGAGTTGGTGAGAAGCCTTTATACTTTGGGACAGTAGCAGGTTCTTTTGCCTTTGCATCTGACCTGGGATGTTTTCGTGTAATAGACGGCTTTGATAACAAAATCAACACAGAAGTTCTTAAGATATATTTTACGGAAGGCTATATTCCTGCGCCGTATTCAATTTATAAGGATATTTACAAGCTTGAAGCAGGTACCTACATGACTATAGATGTAGATACTCTTAAGAGTGATGTTCACACTTACTGGTCCATGAAGGAGATTGCGCTCAAGGGACAGAACAATATTTTTACAGGTACTGCCAAGGAAGCGGCAGAGGAACTTGAGAGGCTTTTGAAAGCATCCATTAAAGATCAGATGGTAGCTGACGTTCCTGTTGGAGCTTTCCTTTCTGCGGGAATTGATTCCAGCACAATTGTTGCGCTTATGCAGGATCTTGCTCCGGGTAAGGTTAAATCCTTTACCATCGGAATGGATGATCCTAAGTTTAACGAAGCTGTTTATGCAAAAGAGATTGCGAAGCACCTTGGGACAGAGCATACAGAACTCTACATCACAGATAAGGATGCAAAGGCAGTTGTGCCAAAGCTTGCATCCATGTTTGCTGAGCCTTTTGCAGATTCATCTCAGATCCCTACTTATCTTGTCAGCAAGATGACAAGAGAGCATGTTACAGTTTCATTGTCTGGAGATGGCGGAGATGAGCTGTTCTGTGGATACACGTCCTATGAATCCATAGACAGAATCTGGGGCAAGATGAAGAATATCCCATACTTTATCAGAAAGCCTGTGGGAAGTCTTGTTCTCGCAAGCCCTCTTGCAAAGAATGATACCTATAGAATTAAAGCATCCCTTCTTGGTGCCAAGGGACCATGCTCACTTCACAGAATGGAGCATGAGACAGACCCTATCATCAATGAGATTGCACTTGATAGCAGAACTCTGCCCTATAAGCTCACCGAGCTTCCGGAGAACTTTTTATCAGAGACAAATCACGAGTGTATGCTCTCTGACATGCTTTTGTATCACCCTGACGATATTCTGGTTAAGGTTGATAGAACAGCTATGGCAGTTTCTCTTGAAACAAGGGTTCCAATGCTTGATAAAGATGTGGTAGAATTTGCTTTTAGCCTTCCGATATCGTATCTTAGAGATGGCAAGGTTGGCAAAAAGGTTTTGAGGGATGTATTATACAAGTATGTTCCGAAGGAAATGATGGAGAGACCTAAGAAGGGCTTCTCTATTCCTATAGACAAGTGGCTTTTAGAGCCTGAGCTCAGGGACTGGGCTGAGGGGCTGCTTGATAAGGACAAGATCAGGGCACAGGGAATACTCAATCCTGATGTTGTCGAGAAGATATGGAGAGATTATACAGACAGGGGCTATTACAGAATTCAGATCTGGTATATTCTCATGTTCCAGCAGTGGTTTGAGGAAGAATACGGATGGCAATAACATCTTTTAAGTTTTTGTGCTTTTATGCACTGGTACTAATTCTATATTATCTGGTGCCTGTTTTTACCAGAAAAAGAGGACAGTGGCTGGTTTTACTTGCAGCCAGTGTCATCTTTTATGTAAGCTCAGGTAATCCGGCGCTTTTGATCTACCCTATTGCGGCATCGTTTATTACCTGGGGACTTCTTAAGATACTTCCCGGACCGGATGAATCTAAGATCGTCAAAAGACGAGTGATCCTTGCACTGGAACTGCTTGCATTATTGGGAGTTCTTATCTGTCTTAAGTATATAAAGTTTATAAATGTTGGAAGCATTGTTACCCCTCTTGGCTTGTCATTTTATACCTTTATCCTTCTTGGTTACTTTCTTGAGGTGTACAACGGGATTGGCAAGGCGCAGGGAAGCTTTCTTAAAACAGCTCTTTTCGGCATATATTTTCCTGTGATGATATCCGGTCCTATTTTTAATACAAGAGAGTCCGGAAATCAGTTTTTTGAACATCATCCATTTGATTATAAGAATGTTACATTTGGTCTTCAGAGGATGCTCTGGGGATTTTTTAAAGAACTTGTAATTTCAGAGCGCCTCGCAGTTATAGTTAATACCGTCTATAACAATGACACAGAATATCAGGGAGCTTTTATCTGGCTTGCCACTGTGGCCTTTGCGCTTCAGCTCTATACCAATTTTTCAGGCTGCATGGATATTGTAATTGGCCTTTCTCAGACCTTTGGCATAGTTCTTCCTGAAAACTTCAAGACGCCATTCTTTGCCAAAAACATCAGTGAATACTGGAGAAGATGGCATGCCACACTCGGAGTATGGATGAAGAACAATGTCTTTTACCCACTTCTTCGCAGTAAGGCTATTACAGAGCTTGGAAAGAAGCTTAAAAAGAGTCTTGGGAAAAAGAAGGGCAAGCAGGTCACTACATACGTTGCTATGTTTATTCTCTGGCTTTCGGTTGGACTTTGGCATGGCGGAGCCATGAAGTATGTCATTGGATCTGGACTTCTTCACTGGGCATATATTGTTTTGGGAGAGATCACACTACCGTTCTTTACCTGGCTCTTTGCAGATAAGCTGCACATGAATTTAAAGAGCAAGGCAGCAGACAGATTCAGAGTAGTCAGAACCTTTTTCTTTGTTTGTATTGGCGACCTGTTCTTTAGGTCTGATTCTGTGCCACATGCCATTAGAATGCTTAAAGAGAGCGTAACTGTGTTCAATCCTTCTGTATTTTGGAATGGAAGCATTCTGGAACTTGGGCTTGATATTATTGAATGGGGGATACTCATAGTGTCACTCATTATACTTTGCGCTGTTTCAGTCATGCAGTACAGAATGGAACAGTGCGAAGAAGGAACCATTGCGGAGTCAAAGCTTAAGGGCTTTGCAAATGTAAGAGAGTTTATTGCGTCCAAAAAGCTTGCTCTTAGATGGGCTATTTATATTGCACTTCTGTTTTACTGTATTCTTTTGGCTGAGTACGGCCCCGGATACAGCGCAGCAGAGTTTATTTACAAGGACTTTTAAGTTATATGTCAAAAAAGTATTTATTGAGAATAGTTATTTTTATAGCGATAGTTTTGTGGATGCTGGTTCATTTGACCTACATCCTTAGAACTAATGGCGATGTTAAGGACAGGTACGTGGGATTTTATGCTGAGAAAAAAGACAGCATAGACGTGGCTGTAATTGGATCAAGCCCTGTTCCCATGTGTCTTATAACGCCTGAGATATACGGAGATCTTGGCGTTACTGTTTATCCTGTTTCCTCTAATATGCAGAGGCCCGTTGCCACCAAATATCTCGTTGAAGAAATACTTAAGACTCAGAAACCAGAACTCTTTGTTTTCGAAATGAGAATGTGGGGAGCACGTGATGAGGACCTTCTCGGAAACATGGCTCATACACGCGAAGTTACAGATAATATGAAGTATTCTATAAACAGGATAAAGACCATTAATGCGATGGTCTCAGACCCTGATGAGAGAATCACCTATTATTTTGACATATTTAAATATCACTCCAACTGGAAGACACTTTTTCTTTGGTCTCAGTTCAGAACACTTTTTTACGAGTATCCTGAAGACTTAAAGGGCTTTCTTCCTGATTCTGATGTTGGCCCAAGTGATGCACCTGCGCTTGTTGAAGCCGGTAGCAAGCTCGAGATTCCTTCTGAACAGGAGGCATATCTTTTGGACCTTCTAGAATATTTAAAGGAAAAAGATATTAATGCGCTGTTCATTATAAGTCCTTATTCTGTAAAAGAAGATGAACAGAAAAAATACAACTATATGGCTGAGATTATTGAGAAAAGCGGATATCCCTTTGTTGATATGAACAGTCACCTTGATGAGATAGGACTTGACTTTGAAACCGATATTCGCGACTTCGGAACACACCTTAATGTGCTCGGTGCTCAGAAGACAACAGAGTGGTTTGAGAAGTACCTGAAAGCGAACTATATTGATGCCGGAACAGCGCTTACTACAGACCATAGAGGTGACAAGCGCTATGTCTCATGGGACAAAGCTTATGAAAAATGGGAGGCTGAGCGACAGGAATACATAGACAAAGCTTTGTATAATATCGAAAATGAAATTTACTATGAGCTTCAGGCAGAGGATTAAATAGCAAATAAATTGAGTATATTGCTATTGTAAGGTATAATCATATATACGGGTGATTATGCAATGTAGTATTCATGGCCTTTTGGTGCATGAATATATTCTCGGGCTGAGAATCCGAGAATGTGTTTCCGGAGGGGAGTATGATAATTATTCAGTTAAAAGGCGGAATGGGCAATCAGATGTTCCAGTACGCTTTGTATAAGCAGCTTAAGAAGATGGGCAGAGACGTCAAGATCGATGATGTCAATGGCTTTATTGGTGATAAGTTAAGAGTTCCGGTGCTTCAGAATATCGGAGTAGAGTATGACAGAGCCACACAGGAGGAAGTAATTGAGATTACTGATGCCAGAATGGACTTGCTCAGCAGAATACGCAGAAAACTTACCGGAAGAAAGACTTTCAGGATAGATGAGGAATCCGGCATTTTTGAGCCGCATATTCTTGAGGTTGAAAATGCATATCTTGTAGGTTACTGGCAGAGTGAAAAATACTTCCCGGATGTTGTAGAGGAACTAAGGGAAGATTTTGAGAAGAGACCGCAGGAAATCATGCAGGACAGCGTCAGCTGGACAACTCTTCAGCAGGTTGAATGCTGCGAATCTGTCAGCCTTCATGTGAGAAGAACAGACTATATTGATAAAGAGCACAATCATATTCACAACATCTGTTCAGAGACTTATTACAAGAATGCGATAGATGAAGTTAGAAATAAATATCCAAATGCAGTTTTCTTTATCTTTACAGATGATAAAGAGTGGTGCAAGAAGCACTTCAGAGGCCCTAACTTCTTTGTAGTGGATCTTGATGAGGCTAATAAGACAGATATCGCTGAGATGACACTTATGAGCAAGTGCAAACACCATATCATTGCCAACAGTTCTTTCAGCTGGTGGGCAGCATGGCTCAATGACAACCCGGGAAAGCTTGTTATAGCGCCAAATAAATGGATCAATAACAAAGCGATGGATGACATCTACACCGACAGAATGACGAAAATAGCCATCTAATCTAAAATAAAAATTTATTTATACAAAGGAAATTAATACGAATGTCAACACAGAAAAAGGAAGGGAATCCATCCTTCCTGGCTAAGATCAATTATATCTTTGATAAAAAACAAAAGGGACAGCTGGTTGTACTGGCTGTCCTTATACTGATTGGTGGTGTATTTGAGACACTGGGCGTTTCAATGATGGTTCCAGTGGCGTCAACTATCATAGTTCCTGACTCACTCCACAGCTTTATAGAGCAGCATGAGTTTCTAAGCTGGCTTGTATCAGTTATTGGACTTGACACAGACCTTAAGCTTTCATGCGCTCTGCTTATACTGATGATAGCGCTTTTTATTTTGAAAAACATCTATCTGCTCTTTTTGATCCACAGGCAGAATACCTTTGTTGCACGAGCTAAAAATGACATGATCAGCCGCGTAATGAGAGAGTTCCTGAACAGACCTTATGAAGAATATCTGGGAGCAGACATTCCAACAATTTTCACAATAACAGACAATGATATACCAAGAGTATTTTCTCTGGTACTTGCCCTTTTATCACTTTCAACTGAGCTGGTTGTTTCAGTCTGCCTCGGTGTGGTTCTTATTTTTGTTAACTGGCAGATGACACTTCTTATGGCTGTTGTTCTTCTCATTATGACATTTATCAGCACGAAAGTGTTAAAGCCAAGGCTTAATAACATCGGAAGACTCAATCAGAAGATTCAGTCCAGGATTGCAAAGTGGAGAATTCAGTCCATCTACGGTGTTAAGGACGTTAAGGTGCTGGGCAGAGAGGACTTTTTCATCAGAAATTATTATGAGTCCGGTTGTGTAGGCGCTAATATTGCAAGAGATTACGCTGTTTTGAACTCAGTACCAAGGCTCATGATAGAAGCTGTATTTATTTCTTCAGTGCTTCTTTTTATCCTTGTCTATCTGCTAAATGGCGGAGATGCTACATTGCTGATTCCGCAGCTGACAGCTTTTGGTATCGCAGCAGTAAGAATTATGCCTTCTGCAAACAGAATTAACACATATCTTACTGAGATTGCTTACAACCAGAACAGTCTTGATTACGTGTATGAGAACCTCACTGAGGCTATGAAGACAGATAAGGCCATGAGAGCAGAGCGCGCTGCTATTGCAGGTCCTGAGCTTCATTTGTCAAAAGAAATCGAGCTTAAGAATATTACCTTTGCATATCCTGATGCACAGTCAAATATATTTACAGACGCCAACATGCTTGTCCCTAAGGGAAAATCAGTTGGTATCATGGGAGCTTCCGGTGCTGGTAAGTCCACAATCGTAGATATTCTTCTCGGACTTCTTCATGTAAAGAGTGGAGAGATACTTTGCGATGGCCAGAATATCTTTAGTAACTATGAGTCATGGCTTGCTCAGATTGGTTATATTCCTCAGACAATATATCTTGTGGATGAGCCTATAAGAGATAACATAGCATTTGGTATTGATGCAGACAAGATAGATGAGAAGAGAATCTGGGAAGTTATGGAAGAGGCTCAGCTGGCTGACTTTGTAAGGACGCTTCCGGAAGGACTTGATACTAAGATCGGTGAGAGAGGTGTCAGACTTTCAGGAGGACAGAGACAGCGTATCGGTATTGCCAGAGCTCTTTATCATAATCCTGAGATATTGGTATTTGATGAGGCAACAAGTGCTCTTGATAATGAGACTGAGGCTGCTGTTATGGAGGCTATCAACAGCTTCCATGGTAAAAAAACAATGGTTATT
>JAEEGL011278319.1_pt1 | contig 19756 bp, 16 predicted proteins | sample 9134231 | NCBI WGS metagenome assembly JAEEGL01 (sample SAMN16246548, study PRJNA631951) | gut metagenome | biome: gut microbiome; feature: rumen; material: fiber-attached | host: Bos | place: Iran: Karaj | collected 2018-10 | reverse complement strand
GCTTTATATTCATTAAGCTTTGTTCTTTTTAAGCAAAAGGGTTCTACAAACTCACGACATGGGTATTCCTAGGAAATATTTTTACTTCTTAAATGACTTAACCAACTCCTCTTCCTTTTCGTAATACTTTTCACTTGGATATGTATTTCCGCCTTGAGCCCATGTATTAATGATATAACAATCCTTGCCATCATGATATATATCATAAAATCTTTGTATGCTATTTATTGGTTGTATCTGTTTTGAATTTATTTTTGAAAAGTTATTAAAACTTCCTATTATAGATCCTATAGGCCTGCCTACAAAAAAGGCGAATTTGAACTTTGACTTTTTGATGGCATCATGTAAAGGTTCTATTACCTCGTCATATATATTTTTCCCCCAAATGCCACCCTCTTCCATCTTATTATTCAAGCTTTTTGGCCATTTTGCAGTATGCCAAGCAAACAATTCCATTGCAAAGGGATAGAGAGCTTGAGGGATTGCATCTTTAGTGTTATAAGATGGCTCAAACATCTTAATAATGTGCTTAATCCATCTTTCTTTAGCCTTCCACCATTTCCTTCCTCCACTATTATCCCAGTCTTTCAATCCTACATTTTTCTCCTCTTGCAAATAAGGGAAATCCTTGACAGCATTACTATAGCCATGCATTGCTACCTTGTTAATCAATGTCCCTTTCACGTTTTTTTGATTAATACAACTATGACATTGCCCTGCACCAGGATTTAAATTAACGATTACAAACGAACTATTTTCAGGATCGCCCATAAAAGGTTCTGGGATATAGTTGGATTGAACACTAACCCCATAACTCATAGTAATTGTATGATGTGTCAAATAACTATTGATTATCTCATTCCATTTCTTTGTGTATTCTAATAAGTACATAATTTCCTATTCATTTGCTACAGTATCATTCACTTGTTCTTCTTTATTTTCTTTATCTTCTTTAGATCTCAAAGCAGAGAAGTCACGACCTTCCTTTATATAAAGACTTTTGAGGTAAATATATGTGGGTGATTCTGCCCAAGCTGATTCGCTGTCTATTTTACTGTGGTAAGCTATTGCAAGTTCTTCAGCAGCATCATAATTGCCATCTTTGATATATGCTCTTATGACCTTCTGGTAGGTTGCATCAAAGTGTCTTACAACCTCGTACGAATAGCAGCCTTTTGGAACAACAAAATCCATCAAAGAATCCTTAGCAGCATCAAGTTTCCCATCTTTTAAACAAGTTGTTACCACGGTGGAAAGGTTCTTTGAACTGTCATTTATCGCCTGATCTTTGGCTTCTGTGGAACTACACAACCAAAAATACCCCAATATGAGGATTATTGCACAAATCACTCCCGTTATAGTTTTTATTCCTTTTTCACTTAAAAAGATATCTTTGCGAGCGTTAGATTTCACCGTTTTCTCAGCTTTCACAGATTCTGATTCCACTTCTTCTAGCATTTTTTGTATCTTGGGGTTATTTCCATAATACAATTTTGCCTTGCGTATATATCGTTCTACAGTGGCTTTACTATAAGCAACGTCATATCCTGACTTTAAGTAGACAAGAGCTTTCTCAAGATTGTCTATGATTTCTTGAAGTTCTTTGCTGGCCTCAGGAGTAATATTCTCACCACAATGTGGGCACTTATCAGTCAATTGGGGTACAGAGCCACCACAGTAGGGACATTGCTTGCCCTTCTGTCTGCGAGCTGCGGCATCCGTCGCTTGGTCAATTTTCTGCACTTCTGCATCAAGGTAGAGGTCGATCTCGTCGCGGTCGAGCCCCATACCTTCCGCTTTCTTCAAAATCACTGCGCGCTCCTTGTCTGTGAGCACACCATCAGTCAAATACTGATCAATAAGAGCTTGAAGCTCTTCAGGAATTAATTGTTTTGCCATAGTTGTATTTTATTATTTGAATTCAAAATCCGACCATTTCTTTTCTCTATTTACTTATATCAAATTGGGGGTTAACTCGCTTAGTTTGCTATTTATTCTCTCAAGGACACAGAGGGTCTGTCCCGCTGTGTCCGGTCTTAACCCAGGCCCCGTCCACGGCAACAAAGAATACTAATAGGAAAAGAAAATGCCAGATAGTCAGGTGATAACACCGAAACTAATCAGCATACATTTCCTTTTCGTCAGCCCCAGCCATCCTCAAGAACTTATTCGTCTGGGCTGCCACAGAGTAAATTTCTTTCGCAATTTCCTTCTGTTTCTTTGGATCACTCTCGTTATCATACAAAGCGTTCAATTCGGCCATTCTCGCATCCAGCTCTTTCACCTTGGCCCTTGCTTTTTCTTTTAATGTCATATTCTCTAAAAATCTTAAATTCTCATGATGTTTCAGCTTGGGGTCGTTCCATGACTTTCGCTCATATTAAGATGTTTTTTATATATGAACTATTTGGGAAAAATTCAATAAGACTGCGTTAAAAAGTCATAATGCCAATGCTAATAGGAATAGTAAGATTAAGATAATCCAGGCGATTACCCTTAAGCATGACCCCCAGCCATCAAGCAACAACTCAAAGATACTTCCTATCCCCTTGAACACCCAGCCAAGAATGCCCCCACCTGTAAAGACGATGAGCACCAATACGATAAGACCTATAATTGTAAGTATCTCCATTCGTCTTCGCTGGGCATGTTACTTTTTGCGAATCCCTCCGCTATACATTTTCACATAGACATAGCGGTCTGTGTATACCTCAATGTCCTTGCCATTACTGGCCAGCATCAGGTCAAGGATGTGATTGCCATTGAAGTCGCAGACCCGGCTCCACGAAGATGCGCCGAAAGAACAGCGTTGCAGTTCCCGGTCGTTACTTGGATTGATGCGGTAGATATAGCCACCTGCTTTTACTTGTTGTGCCATAAGCTGTGCTTTTATATGTTTTGACAATATTGTTGATAGCAGAAATCACCGTATTTCTCCATCAAATGATATGCATTGGGTAATGCCTGATTGGGGAACGTGTTTGCAATGAGCGCTTTTACGGTTTTATTCTGGTGATGAATAAGTACGATAGAGCATGAACCGTTAATCTTGCTACCAGGAATTATTTGTGACTCGGTGGCTACAAAATCAATTGCGCCCTGATGAACTTTATTGTATTCTTTGAAAACGGCCTCGAACTTTTTAGAACAGAACACGACGTAATTCCTGTCCTGCGAGAATATCTCATCAAATAATGTCTCAACAAAGGGTATAGTCAGTGATAACAGATTGTTGTTTAAAGTACTAAAAGAACTCGAAGCGTAGGGTATCAGGTCCATTTGCAGTTTTTGGGTGAGTACGGCTTCTTTCGCATCGAGAAGTGTCTGTTTGCCACTTTTGGGACTTGCACATAGATTCTCAGGTAAAGAAATACCCGTGTCCTTCCAGTTGTGTAGGAAGAAAGCCTGCTTCAGATCGAAATTGTCGAGTCGGCTTCGGTCAATATGGCCATACTCTACACACCATTTATGGTAGTTCTCAATATCAGCAGCATTCTTCATAGAACGTTTGCAGATGTCGCACATCAGATTGTCATTGGCTTCATCTACATCCATGCCAGGATTTAGCATCACCATGACCGTCTTTGCCTTACGGTCGCCTGCGTAATATCCAGGCAAAGCCCTGGTAGCAAACGATTTTTGCCCAGGCTTTGCTTGGATAAGGCCATTTAAAGCCAATGCATTTTTGATCTCACCTTGATTATCTCCACCATTGTAGAGTTCCGTCAAGTCTTTCTGTATTCTTTCGTCTAATGTCACAATAGTTGTTTAATTAATGGAATGCGAATTCTTGATTGACGACCCAAGACCTTTATAATACAGGATTAGAAAGTCATCAGCCTGCCTCCAGCACAATAGTACCTTCTACGGCAAGTTCTATTTATTATATGTTACTCTGCTCTTATAGAATAAAGTGTATTGTCGCAATTATTTTGTTTGTTTTATTTTTTTTACGAGCTTATATTCGAAAATATGTTCATCCATCATTCTGTCAGACGAAAGGAAACGCAATATCAATGTGTCATTTGTGAAATCAACTATTTGAAAAAGTCTTTCGCCAATTATTTTTTTATCTGCAAATAGCAATATCATATCATCACCCGAATTAGCTGCCCGACGTTGATGCTTCTTTTCTATAATGCCTTTTTCTAAAGCCTCACTACCAGTAAATAGCTTGTAGGTCGCTTTTACTTCGTCATCAAATTCATTATCTGCCGGTTTTGTTATCTTGCCATCATCTGTAATGATAAGTTTCCATTTTAAATTTTCATCGAATTGCGATTCTGAATACAACTCTTTATGATCTGTTTTGTCATAAGTCTTCATGGTACATACTTCCCATGTACCACATATTTTCTCTTTCTCGGCATTTGAAATATTTGAGCCAGATGAGGCTTCCGAAATAATCTCTTTCTTGGTTTTTTTACTATTTGAACCGCATGAGATAAACGACAGTAAACTAATTACTGTCAGAAAAAGAATAATTGTGATTGATATCTTTTTCATAATTCCATATTATTATAAATTTAAATAATCCAATAATCTTTGCTTAACGACATCTTGCTTCCAAGAATCATAATCAGAATCTTTATCTGCTCTTGAGAAGAAAGTGCATTTCTTTTCGATGAATTTTTTAGCCTTGCGTTCATCACCTTTTTCTTTCATTTGATCAATACAAAGGCACAAGAAATCATAGTATTCTTCGAAGTCGTAAGAACTAAAATGTTTACACTTTTCTGCATTTTCATAATCACCTAATTCCATATATTTATTAAAAGCAGCTTCTTCGAGTAAGCCCTCCTGTTCAAATGAAGAAGATCTTTCAAAAATCTGATGGATAAACAATCCCTTGGAGACATCACCACTCTCAATCATAGCCATTCCAAGGTCAAACATTGCTGACTGTACACCATTGATAGCATCGCTTCTTTCTTCATAAGTCGCTTCTTCAACGTAATTCGCTTTCAAATATTTATCCAGATATTGGTATGCTTTTGTAAGATTGCCTTTTTCTATAGCATCAGTTATAGCTTTTTGACATATTGCCGGATCGGTAACGTCTGGTTCTGCAGTAATAACGGTCACACTGCGATAGATACCCCAACCGATCAAACATAAAACAACAACAATAACTGTAGAGTATATGACAGCGTGTTTTTTGTACATTTCGAAAAAAGCTCTTTTTTCAGCCTTTTTCTGAAACTTCTCTGTTTCTTCCTTTATTTCATCCAATAATTTCTGGACTTTCGGGTTGCTGCCATAGTACATCTTTGCTTTTCGAGCATAGCCCTCGACCTTAGCCCTGCTTGTATGAATATCCTTACCTGTCTTGAAGTTCACCAAAGCTTCTTCCAAACTATTAAAGATTTCCTGTAGTTCCTTACTAGCCTCGGCTGTAATGTTTTCACCGCAATGCGGACATTTGTCAGTCAATTGTGGAACACTGCCTCCGCAATAGGGGCAGGTCTTCCCTTTTTGTTTACGTACGGCAGCATCAGTAGCCTGATCGATTTTCTGAACTTCAGCATCAAGATATAGGTCTATCTCGTCGCGATTAAGACCCATACCTTCTGCTTTCTTTAAAATCACTTGACGTTCCTTGTCAGTCAACACGCCATCGGTTAAATACTGCTGGATAAGCGCATCCAGTTCTTCTGGAATTAATTGTTTTGCCATAATTGCTACTTATATAGATTAATAACACTATTCAATTATCACATCCCTGGCATGGGTGGCATACCAGGCATCTGAGGGGGGGCTGCATTCATAAAGAGAGGCTGGAGTTCCTGCACTTGTCCTGCGAACTCCCAGTTGGCCATACCTTGCTTCCAGACATAGGTCTGTCGGGTGAGTTGTCCTTGCTGTACGAGCTGCTGTAATTGATTCCAGTCGAAGGGACCTGCCTGCTGGCCGTTCACGCCAATCATATAGCTGACCTGTGGCGTAACCTGCTTCATGCCCATGCTAGGCATCTGGGGCGCACCACCCATTCCTGGCATCTGAGGAGCACCCATGCCGCCCATCATGCCGCCGCCCATCTGAGGCTGTTGCTGTTGGAATGCGTTGATGCCATTGTCTATTGCGTTATTCAACACGCCAGCGTTGAGGTTGGCCTGATGAGCACCGAGGAAAGTCTGTTCCGTCTGCAGACGGCTGGCACGCTGCATTTCCTCACGCTGTATGCGCATAGTCTCGCGCTGGTTCTCCAAATTCATGGTCTGTAGTTCCTCCTGTCCACCAAGGTTCAATTCCTGCTGACGTTTCATGGCATCGAGGTTCAGTGCTGTCTGCATCTTTAGCTGGCTTTGATTAAGTTGGTTTTGTAGATTGAAGTTCGACAGGTTGGTATTATGCTGTGCCAATTTGTTCTCACGCTCCAGATCTGCAGTCAACGCCCTCAGTTCACGATATCCTCGGCTGCCTTTATCGATGGTGATTTCGGTGACATCCAATTGGCGGATAGTAATGCCTAATACTTGTTCCACCTGTGGAGCTGCCTTTTGATAGACAAAATCGCTAATCTCCATGATTTTACGTTCCATCTGGACGGCGGGGATCTGTGCGTCGGTAGGGATATTAGCAACGATACCCTTCACAAATCTAGTTACAGTACCGCGCAGTTTCTGCTTAAAGGTTTCATCGCTATATTCCTCAGTCTTATTCAGACTTTGGAATAATGCTATGTCTTCAATTGCATAGGTGACAACGACGCGTACAGCAGCTGGCACAGGAAAATCCATTAAACGGGGATCAAACACATCAAAAAATGGAATACGAAAATCTGTCTGACTACCCTTTGAAAGATTGCCAAGATTGGTTTGATTTTGCTGAATGACTTCACGCTTAGCCTGTTCGGCTGCTCTCTGTTTCTCTTCTTCGACCTCCTTGGCCGACTTAAATCCAAATAATCCCATAGTTTATACTTTTAGTTATTAATGATTCGAAAAATAAAACTCTATTTTGATAAATCGGTATTTCCAGCTACGCCCAATCCCATCTGCTGTGCAGCCTTTAACGGATTAAAGCCTTGCATCTGCGCCAGATTGACATTTTGGGCATTAAACTTTGGTAAAGGTGGTATTTCCACCTGAGGCATCTCCGGCATAGATGGTACCTTCACGGGACACAGCTCCTTAACCGTCTGCTCCACATAGAAGCGGAACCACTCATCAGGTGTTGGATCTTCCATCATAGCTTCCTTAACGGCATACCACATAGCATTAAGCGGCTCGCTCAACCCAAGTTGCTGTGCCTGCATCAGTTTATCCTGCGCCTGAATGATGTAGAAGTCCTGTTTGGGACTCTTGCGATACTCAGCAAGGTTGTCAATTGCCATCAGTAAGGCCATATCACCTTGAGGTGCACCAAAACCGCCCATACGTGGCAGCAAGACGGTAGCATTGTTCATCTGTCCTAACTTTACGTATGCCACATGTACCCAGAACAATTGCCAATAGTTGTCTGTACGGGCATTAAGGAAACTGATGACACAAGCCTCAGGTATCAGCGAAGCTAAAAGCAGGTGATAGTAGAACTGCACATTGCCATCGGGCGTGGATTGTGCAATCTGCTCCATTGCCGGCAATCGTCGCCTCAAAATGTCGACTTGATTGCCGTTAATGGCATTGTAGACTTCCTCAAGTGTCTGCTGAGCCAGAAACTCCACACCTTGACTACCCTTCATAACAATCGTACTACGTCGCACTTGATCTACGATTTCCGTAGCACGCTGTGGCTGTATACGTAGTTGTGTCGCCAATAGATTCAGTTCTTGTAATTCGCGTTCATCTAACAAACCGTCAGCAAGGCGTTGTTGTGCAGCTTTCGTGAATAGACATTCATTGTCCTGTAGAAGTTCTGCTTCAGTTTTCTGTGCAGCCACCTGTGTAATGTTATTAACGGTCGACGTGTTGTTAGTGATGTTGTGTACGCTGTTATCAACATTCGTCACATCATGTCTATCCTGTAGGTGAATGCCACCACTAATGGCATTGGCGTCACCAAGGTTGATGTTAAAACCACCTGTTTCAGGTGCGTCTTCCACTAACCCCACCCCACAGTTTGGGCAGAACTTACCACTCTCATAATGTTCGTTACAATTTGGACAATGCATTGTATATTTTGTTTTATCGTTTTATAAACCAAGTTCTTTTTCTATTGTTTCAATACAGAATGCTACTGCGTTGTAGTTCTCGGCATAGTCGTAGTTGAAATAGAGTTCGCAGTCCTCAACAAGTTTACCTTCATCATCATCGTAGTAAGCCGTAATGATAATCTCGCTATTCTCCAAGCGGAAGCGAACACCGATGATCTCGCTGGTCTGATATGCGAAGTCGTCGTAGCGGATCACATGGAACTTCATTTCATCAAAACGCTCCCATTCATCTTCGTCCTCATCACTGTCGGGTACCTCGTCTTCCAACCATCCAAAGTCCTCATCGTGACCTTTTTCGGCAGCAATCTCAGAAAGCTGTTTCAGCCTTTCCTGTGCCTTCTCTAAATATGCTCTACGCGCATCATAGATATTATTGAATAGTTTTTCCAGTTCTTCTGGATTATAGTCGAAATCAGAAGAAATGACTGTATCGTTTTCTTCCCCAGCATCTTCATCATCGTCCGATTCTTTGTCTTCTGGTGATATTTCTTCCCACCAGTCTTTTTCTTTGCAGTTATATAGATAACCTGTCCAGCCATAAGACCCATTGTCCGACAGGAATTCCAAGTCAACCTGTTCGCCGTCGTAGCGCAGACAACTGACTTCCATCACATCGTCTCCTATCAACGGGAACTCATCATCGAGTTCATGGGAACGGTCAAAGGAGAGTTTCTTCGGATCGAACTCCTCGGCCTCAAAGGTTCCCTCCCAACAAGAGCCTTTCATGGTATCGAAACCTATGAAATAGTCGCCGTCAGGCATACCTTCAAAGTCGGTATAGTCGCCATCCTCATCGCGTTCTCCCCATAGGTCGAAGTCCTTCATATCATCGGTATGATAGACTTCATTGCCATCTTCATCATACACGCTGAAGTCCATCTGACTGTCCCATGTGAGTACTTCACGTTCATAGTCAAAGCAGTAACCGCCTTCGTCCTGTGAGTAGTCTCCCCAGAACTCGCTCAATTCTTCATTTGCTGCAGCTTCCAGGCAACGACGTTTCAATTCTTCGTCAGCCTTGAACATCTGCACACAATAGGGACGACACGCAAATGACACCTTGAATTTCCTTTTGGCAGGGGCGGTTTGTTCTTGTTCATTACTGTTCTCCGCAGCCTCATCAGCTGTGTCAAATTTGTAACCACACTCAGGACAGAACTTAGCATCTGCTGCGACTTTGTTGCCACACTCTGGGCAGAACTTCTTTTCTTCAATATCTTCCGTGCTGAACATATTGCGCGCAGGCTGGTCACTCACTCCGAACCTTGACAACTGGTCGTCTAGATTATTCTGTAGATTGTTTAAATACTCGTCAATATTCATATAATCTTATTTGTTACTTCGACTGTATAGCATCAAGTAGTTTGCCACGCTCATCAAGACGGGCACGTATCTGCGTATTGACCGGGCCAATCTTACGTTGGTAATTATATAGGTAGCCTTTCTCAGGACGACCTTGAGCATCAGTAGTCTCATAACGTTCTACGCAGAAAAGTTCACGTGACTCCACACCCAATTGCTGATAGAGGTTCTGGGTGATGGTTTCGTGGATGAGGCGTAAGTTACTATCAACGAGTCCTCGAACTTCGTCGAGAAGCGAGAGATTGCTTTCACCCTGCTTCTTCTGCATCACCGTTTCACGTTTCATCTTACGGAAGGGCATACGGACGCTCTTGGAGCCATCTTCTTCTTGAATGTCAGCAAGAGCCTCAACATTGGGGCGTGTGCGCAACTTCGGATTGCCATAGAGATTGAACATGAGTACAGTAGCCAGCGTCACCTCATCTTCCTCTATCTGGCGACTCGTATTATAATAATCGCACTTCGCTTTGAGGAAAGCCTCGCCAGCAGTCATCGTACCTAAACATTCATACTCGGCAAAGCGGGCCATAAACGTCTCGCTATAAGCTGCAGGCTGTATACGCCATGTCTCATCATGCTGGAAATGACCACACTTACCCATAGCGGGAACACAAGAACCACTATAGAGGAGCACACCTCCACCATACATAGCAGAGAGCAGCATACTTTGTTCTCGCGCGTACCTTATGTATCTACCACCCCAACAGGCCACGGTGTTGAAGATGCGGGCATTAGACTCGCGCAGCATATCGATGCTGAAGGCCAAACCGCAACTGTAGAAACCCGAGTCCTCTGGATTACAGGCACCGTGAAGGTTAAACACCAACATATCGGCTTCACTCAACTTTCCATAGTATTGCTCTGCCAATTCTTCATCCATTTCTTCCATGATAGAGGGCGACAGGAACATATTGTCAAGCACCACCTCATCCTCGTTGTCCATGTGCTCGGTGGGCAAGTTGCGTGACATCTCACGACTGGCAGGAATCCAGTCGTAGTTTGAGGTCATCACGGCACGACCAATAGCAATTCCACCATCTTCGCTGACCATATTGCTAATGTTAAAGTAGGCCAGTAGGTCTTCCTCTATCGTAGTCTGCATCTGCCCTGTCTCCAAAGGTAGACGGGCAACATTACAACGAGCCTGACGGAAGTCAAGGAAGTCTAGCTGTAACTGACCATAGAAACAATAGAAGAAGTCTGCATAGACGTATGTGTCATAATCAGTACCGCTACTACATGGGTTATCCTCAGCCGGCTGGGGTATCACATCGTTTCCACCTATTATAAATAAAGAAAGATGTGGACCAGTAGCAATACCTTCATTCTTGACATAATTCTGCAGCACTTCGCTATAGTCCATCCATGTGGCTTCACCCAACTCCTGCTGGTGGTCAGCCATATCGAGGAGATACCAATCAATGTCCATCTGCTCATTGGCCGTCACGAAATCCATGAGCAGCCGTTCTACTTTGTCGCGACTGACACCGTATTTCTTGGCAAGGATGTTGGTGTCAGTCCAAACAATACCTTCCTGCTCGCTACTGTTGTCCTGAGTTCCAAGAGTTGAATCGTCAGGAGCAACAGTCTCAGCATCGAAGTTATAACCACACGAAGGACAAAAGTTGGCATCAACCTCTACCTGTGTTCCACACTCAGGACAAAACTTCTTCTCGCCTTCACTTGCAACATTCTGTTGCCCACCATTGAGTCCAAACTGTGACAACTGATTGTCAAGGTCGGATTGCAGGTTATTGATATAATCGTCGATATTCATGGGTTACCCATATTAATTGTCATAGTAATATCTGAACTCTTCCGGAATGACATCAATAACCAGCAAGTCCTCAGATATACCCTCAGCTGCTCGTTGAGCTTTGTAGGACTCCACATATTCAGGAAGTACATATAGAGTGCATGCGTCTTCTGCGTCTTCTATACTTTCTATCATCATTCCAAGTTCTTCGATTTGTGGCGCATAGCAATAGATGTCGAGATTGATTTGGTGCAAATCTTCAACTTCCTCAATAGTTGGCGGCAAGAAAAGTCTGTTAAGATTTTCACCACCAATACATTCCTCTATTTTTTTTACACCCATGGGAAGAGCGAGTTCTCTCAATTTAGGAGTATCGTTTCCAATAAAGTTTTCAGGAATAGTTTCTAACTTTGTGACTTTTGAAAAATCCAGTTTGCGCAATTTATCGAAATCTTCTCCTAATCTGCCAATATTACGTAATTCTTTGGGGAAGCATATTTCTTTTAGTCGTGTCCTGGCAAATGCGCATTCTTCAATTTCAGATATGTTATCAGAAAGTTCTATGGACTTTAAGTTTTCACATACGAGAAAAGCACCATCCCCAATTTTGGTAACGGAGTTAGGAATATGTACCTCTTCCAAATTAGTATTCTCTGACACAGCCCATTTCCCTAATTCCTTGACCGTATCTGCAAAAGTGACGTTTGTCAGCGTTTTCGCACCTGTATATTCTGCAATCTCCGATCTGAAAACAAGTGTTTTTAAGTTTGGCGTTTTTAAAAAAATAGCATTCTCATTCGGACGATAAGATGGCCCTTCTTTAAAATAATTCTTGGCAGATTTGCCAATAACGGCAGACTCCAATGATTCATTGTTTTGGAATGCATTACAACCGATTTCTTCTACAGAATCAGGAATAATAATTTCATTTAAGGCACAGCCGTCAAAAGCATAGTCTCCAATAGTCTTAAGAGTATCGGGAAGCAAAACATCACATAGTTTTTTGCATGCATTAAATGCCATTACCCCTATTCTTTCCAAATTCTTTCCCAACTGAATCGATTCTAACTCTGAACACCCGGAGAAGGCGGAGTATCCTATCTCTTTTACAGTATCTGGGAGCGTTATTCTCTTTAGTTTAAAACATCCCTCAAATGCTTGGTCTTCAATCAGGCGGACGCTATCAGGAATTTTAATTGTCTTAATGTCGTAATCACTTAGAAATTTAGCAGCAACAAATCCTTTCAGTACGCCATTACTGATGTTAAGAACCTCAACGGGAGCAATTCCTTTCTCCAATTCTTTTATAATAGCCTCCTTCTCGGCCTTTTTTCTAGCAGCGGCCTCCTCGGCTTTTTTTCTGGCAGTTTCCTCCTCGGCCCTTTTCCTGGCAGCTGCTTCCTCCTCGACCCTTGTTCTATCCTCCCGTTGAGCCGAACAATATCTTAAAACTTCAGAAATACTTCCAGCTCCACCTTTGATAGCATTTTTTATATCTTCATATTCTTTCCACAATTTATTGCTTATTTGTCTAGCTTCTTCAGAATCATTCCTATGGTTATTTGCTTTTTTCAATTCTTCATATTTTACTCTTTTCCAATTCATCATTCCCTCATAACTGTCTCCATATAATTCATAACTGTCTCCATATAATAATGACACATTTGAAACAGAGGGAGCAATGCTTTCAAAATGGATATTTAACAGTTGTCTCATCTTAGATTTTGCTTCATCATCATCTTTCGAGTCCATAAAAAACCGAACACAATCTTTAAAGATTGCTACTGATAATTCTATTTTCGACGTTTTTTTCGTCAATTCCTCTAAATAACTATATGCACCCATTTTTGCTATAGGTGATAAATCACAGATTTCCATTGATGGTAGCATATTAAATATGATTGGAAGAAGAATCTTGGCATCCATAAGCATCATCTCCATACCGTTTTCTTCTGTCGTAAGGCTTTCTTGATGATCTGAACGAGAGCTTTCTTCTTTTACCTTTTGAGCTATGACGTTCATCGATTTATCAATTATAGGAGAATTCACAGGCTGCATTTCAGCTAAACGAGCCTCGATAATCATTTCCACTTCGTCCCAGTCTTCGCCTTCTTTTTCTGCGCGACGCTTTAGTAACTCACGTTCCTTGTCAGTCAATACGCCATCTTGAAGGGCTGCTGCAATCAATGCCTCTAAGCGGTCAGAGAAAATGCCGCCAGTGTTAACATTATTCGCTTTTGCGTCGACTTTAGCTTTTGCAACACATAGGGCGGCGTTTCTTGCCTCCATAATAGCTTTTGCCTCTTTTTCTGCAGCCACACGCATGGTTTCAAACTGTTCTTTTGGAATCTTATTTAATAATTTACCCATGGTCTCTATATGTAAAAAATGAATATCATTTATTTAGATAACAAATCTGTGAAACAACACTTTTGCCAAGATGTAAGTTTGTTCGGCAGAATTCCAGTAGAGAAATAATCTTTTAATGCTTGTCGGGCCTCTGTAGATACAGCATATTTAGAATAATAAATGTTCGAATCGCGGGAGATGAAATATAATATGCCAACACTACCATTTCCCTTACTATATCCAAAGAGTTCTGTCTTTTGAGGATGAAAAAGTACCAAGCTGTCGTCATTGCTATTCATAGAACTAAAGAATTTAGAGATAATCTTGTTTGTTGGCTCCTCAACTCGCATACCTGTAAATTCAGGTTTGCCGAAAACCTTCCAATATTCTTCTACGTCATCGAAAGACACCTCATCTCCAATAGCAAAAAGCCACTGCCGTGGAACAGAAACTTTTTGCTTCCTTACCTTTAATATTGACTCCGCTTCGTATTCTGCTTCCTTCTTCTTGTGTTCGACATCTTCCTTCTTTTTCCTCAGACATTCTTCTTCCGCCTTGGTTTTTGAATCTTTTTGGCCAAAAAAGTTAATGAGATAGAAAACACAAGTATTTTCTTCTGCTCCCATTTCTTTTGCCACAGAGGGGACAAGGAGAAGGTTTAGACTGTCTACGAAACGTTGAAGGGCTGGTGTGTACTCTCCTGTTGCAGCATCCATATATTCTTTAGCTTCATTTGAATGTCCCATCATCAGCGCACCTGCTGCTGCAAGTATAGTTATGTTATCTTCAGGATAACTGGAGAAGTGGTCCAAGCTGGCGAGCGTTTCTTCTGCGTCTCTCAGACGTCCGGTCTTAAGATAGGCAAGGTAGCACCAAAACGCTTCCCAATAGGTATCGGTTTGGGTTCGTTCTTTCTGCTCTATACATTTCTCTGGTTTCAAAGCTGCAAGCACGAGATAGTATTTGCGAGAGAGATCATCGTGGTCAAATCGCCTTACCAAGGGCTCAAGGCTGTCAATTTGCTCCATAAGCGCCTTGATGTCATTCTTTTGGAGATTATCTGTAAGAATCTTCAGTTTCGTTTTGACGATTGGAGTAAGATCGGTCTTGCGTGTATTCCGCTCGGACAACACTTTGACAGACTTTAAAATACCATCAGCAGTCTCTTTGTCCAATCCCATTTTAATTCTCAACTCCTCAAGTTCTACTGCCTCTGATGGATCGAGTACATTGTCTTCATATGCTCGCTTACACGCATTCAGAAACAATGTCTTATGCTCTTGTAACAGTTCTGATTCTGTTTTTTGAGCCGACACCTGGGTAATATTGTTGATTGTGGATGAGGTGTTCGTAATGTTGTGTATACTTTTATCTTCGTTGTGTACAGCATGCGAATCGCTCACATGAAGCCCTCCACTGATGGCATTGGCATCACCATTCAGTGAAATACCAGCAGCAGGTGCCAAATTATCTACCAGACGTATAGCTTCGCCGTTAGGGCCTTCACAATCGGGGCAAAATTTCCCACTCTCAAAGTGGTGCTTACATTTTGGGCAAAACATAGATTATGAATTTACTATATTATATTGTATTTGAGCAATCTTCTCTAATACCTTCATTTGCTCATTATTTGGCTCTATGCCATCTATGACTTTCTTAAGTAATCGCTTAAGATAGCGATTGACAGAAATTGTTTCGCCGATGTCTTTATTTTTCAGACTATTATATGTAGCCCGAAGAATGATATAATCTATATGATCGTATTCATCAAACAATTCTGCGACATCAACAGACAAGTCTACAAGTTCAGCAGGAAGATCTGCATCCCATTTTGTATGAAGAAGGAACCGATAGGTTTCTTTTACCATTTTTTCTACAATGGTATTTTGGCTCTCTGATAAATCCTCATTCAGATAGCACTCAAGATCATCTATGGAGAAATACATACGTCCTCTCTGTTTGTCCAGTTTATCGGCATCAATTGACATTTCATGAATACGTTCAAGCGCTTCGTCTGCACCATCAACTTCTTCAAATAAGTCTTCGTTGTCAAAATACAGTTTTAACAACTTTTTTGGTATATTGTCTCCTAAGTCCGATTCTTCGGCAACATCTTGTATGTCGTCTGACATGTCTTCTTTACTATCTAATTCAAATAAACAGAAGAAATCTTCAAGTTCCTTACAGTTACCGGCCCGCATCGTGGAGGTCTTTCCTTTTTCTGCAATTAATGTATCTGGAGTAATAACTCCATGTTTGATAAAGCAAAACATGTACGCATCATTGTATGGCCCCTCAGCCTTTTGGGAATCGAAATAGACCATAAATTCTTTATTAAATTTCTGGCCTTCTTGTAGAGCCTTTATTTGCTTCTCGATAGCAATATCTTTTTCTGATATATTATTCATGTCTTTTGTTTTAAGATGTGAGTTGGATATATCTAATAATTAAAAGTACTAATTAATGCGAGTACCACATTCTCCGCAGAAAGGTTCACCTTCAGGAACCTCTGCACCACAGGCAGGACAATGTTGAATCTGAGGAGTAGCAGGTGCTGTTGGCATCACAGGCTGCTGAGCAACGGGTTGCTGCGGCATCTGCTGGAACCCTTGTGGAGCTCCACCCATAGCCTGAGCAAAACTTTGTGAGTCTGTCTGATGAGCACGGGTGGTGTAGTTCAGTGACTGGTCGAGGGTGTGGTCCATACGATCCTGCTGACGCTGGGCATCCTGGCGATATTCATTGGCACGCTGTTGCTGGTCCTCGAAGCGCTGCTGTTGGAACATCTGCTGCTGCTGGAATATCTGCTGCTGTTGTTGCATCTGCTGTTGACCCACGCCCATCATGCCCTGCTGCATCATCTGGGCCATTTTCATCATCATTTCCTGATTCTGCGAACCCGTCTGCTGCTGCATCTGCATCATCTTCTCGTAGAGTTCTTTCTGCTCTTGCTGCTGTTTCTGCAGTAGTTCGTTCTCCTTGCCAGAGCCCAATGCTTGTGCAAAGGCAACCTGACCTTCGCCAGAGAGTTCTGCTGCGCGCTTTGCCATGAGCTGCTCTGCTGTCATGTTGGCTTCAACATTGTCGCGATTCATTGTTGCCTGAACATCCATACCATGAATATTCTCTGCAGAACGGTTTTGTTCTTGCAGTTCACGCAATTCTGCCTCCTTCATGGCCTGCATATTACGTTGAGCAATCTGAGCCTTGCGATCAAGGATGTCTATGTCATCAAATTTGTCTTGACGCTGCATCTGCCAGTCGAACTGCTGTCGCTGTTGGCGTAGTTGCTCATCGCGCTGACGCTGCTCCCAATCGGCTTCGCGTTGACGCTCCTGTTGTTGCCATGCAGTTTCGCGCCGACGTTCCTCCTGTTGCCACTCGTAATCATCGGTGCGGATGCGTTTCTGCCAGTCGTACTCGTCCTGCTGCTGGGTGCGACCCCACTGACGATTGTACTCCTGCTCCTCATGCATCCACTCGCGTTCGCGCTGTTCATCCTCGATACCCCAGTTGCGACGGCGCTGCAGGTCTTCGCGTTCCCAGTCGTGGTCTTGCTGCTGGTCATCGTGGGCCTGTTTTTCATCATCGAGCGCCCATTGTGCCTGCAGACGTGCATGGTCCACACTCTGCTGGTGCTGGATACGCATAATCTCAGTAACGGAATCACGCTCTATCTTGTTATGCAGGAGTGCATCCTCGAGAGCGGCCATCTCGTCGTCTTTGACCAGACGACTCTTCTTGATATCGAGCAAAGCCTCGTACTCCTCTTCCTGGCTCTTGGCTTCACGCAAACGCTTCTGGGCGTTGAGCATAAGCACGAACTGCTCCATCTCGTCGTCGTGCAGCAGTTTGTCCTTGTTGAGTTGCTGCAGAGCATAGCGCAGTTCTTCTTCACTTGTAGCCTTATCGATAGTTTGTTTATTGGTCTCAGAAGCCAATCGGTTACGGAACTCACCCGTGCGTTGCAAATACTCTAACTCTTTTTCCGAGCAGAACAGTTCGCGCTCTACCTGGCGGAAACGCTCAAAGTCGGCTGAACGGTCAGTTACTTGCAAGACTTGTGTACACTGAATACCAAACACCTGTTGATTAATAGCCTGTTGGATACGAGCCTTCAGGTTGTTCACAATAGGTTCAGGCAGTCCTTCCTGCTGGTAGTCCAGATTACGAAGCATTTGGGTTACGGTATTCTGAACTGCAGGCATGAGCATCTGCTGCACTTGGTTGGTGGTCACGCTGGCGCGGTCAGCCAAGTAGTTGCGCAGGAAATCATTGATGTTGTTAATCTGCATCTGCAACGACACGCCAATCTCCACGTCAACCAGTTTTGTAGGAATCTTGAAAGGCATGAAGTCGATGCCGCCGTCTGCGTTCTGCAGACCGCCAAAAGTCAATGTGATAACACGGTCGCTGACCAAATAGACACGGATGAGTTTGGGCTGGTTCTTCTCTTTAAGCTTCTTCTCTACCTTTTCCTTACGAGCTTGGCGTTTTTGGTCTGACTCACCCTTTTTATTCCCGAAGAAGAAACGACGAACGGTATTTAGGCCAACACCTATCGTGCCAAAGAGACCACGGTCCATGAATGTCTCCTGTTTTTTCTTTTCCTCGGCTATAACATTTTTTTCTATTTCTTCACGCTCAGCCTTCTTTTCTGCATCACTCTTTACAGGGAAAGTATAGGCACCGCCAGAGAGAGAGCCCACAAGATCACCATCGACATAGACCAAAGCCGTGCAACCTTCTTGGATTATCACGCCTTTCATGGCTTCTATCTCATTGAACTCGCTTTCTGTAACCCTACGTGTAATCTGACCAGGCTGGATGTTCCAGATTGCTCGGCCACGTACCACGTCAATACCATCAATGGCTTCTTGGTTACGACGGTCACGAGCACGTTCTGCTTCCTGTTCGGCTGCACGCTGTGCGCGTTCGGCAGCCTGCTGACCTTGCTGCGCCTGTTGTATTTGTCCTAGGTCGTCACGTGCCTGTTGGCGGACAGCCTGTTGCTGTTCACGTTCAATATCACGATTCAAAGCTCCACCTGTTACGGCGTTAGCCACTGCACGTACGCCATCGGTAAACCAGCCTTTCTCACCAGGCTGTACCTGAGGCTGCTGAGAAGTTACTCCTACGGGTGTTCCGCACTTCATACAGAACTTCTTTCCAGGAATCAACGGATTTCCGCATTTGGCACATACTGCAGGCGTATCCAACTGCTTGGCTGCCGGTTGAGATTGAGGGTTGGCACTAACAGGTGTTCCGCACTTCATGCAAAACTTCTGCCCTTCTTTCAATTCGTTACCACATTTAATACATTTCATATTCTTATTATTTTAGAGTTCTTCAAATATTTATAAATTTAAGTTGTCGAAAGGTTTTTAAGTCTACATTATCGTGTTGAGTCTTCTCGACTTAGCTTAAATATTCTTTCGCCGATTTCTCTTTGAAAGCGTCTCCTTCGTCGCCGAGCGCTGGAATACCCGTGAATATAAGTAGCTCTTCTCAATGTCGTCGACATGATATTTACAAACGACGTCACAAATTTAAGCTTTTTTTTCGGAAGTTGCAACATTGTGAGCTGATTTTTTACTTTTTTCGGACAAATTTACTCTGAAAAGAGCATTTTTGCAAGTCCTTTTTTGTCCTTTTAGCCTTAGCCCTTGCAGATTTGATGGTTTCTTTGTAATTTCGCACCATGAAAGAGATAATACTGAAGCAGGAGGTGGAACGAATGTTTGGTCGTCAGTTGACAGAGGCACGTGACTTTGAGCAGCTGAGCCACCTATTATTATTACATACGCATGAGAGATTATCACCTACGACGTTGAAACGCTTTTGGGGATATCTTAAGAACGAGGAAGTGCAGACCAGGCCGCATACATTGGATGTGCTGGCATGGTTTGTAGGCTATAAGGGCTATGAGGACTTTTGCGCTCAGGCAGAACGATTAGATGAAGTGCAAAGGTAGTAAAATTATCCGAAGCATAAGAACAATCAAGCATATTATTTCGTAGAAGGCCATAGCCACATGTACATTCAAGGCAGTCAGGGAAATCGTCGTTTGAAGGACGTTGAGGCAATAAATGTGCGAAAAAGTCGTTTTATCTATGATATGATAAGACGACTTT
>JAEEGL013244118.1_pt1 | contig 19757 bp, 18 predicted proteins | sample 9134231 | NCBI WGS metagenome assembly JAEEGL01 (sample SAMN16246548, study PRJNA631951) | gut metagenome | biome: gut microbiome; feature: rumen; material: fiber-attached | host: Bos | place: Iran: Karaj | collected 2018-10 | reverse complement strand
TGCGGATACACCGAACTCTTCCTCACAAGCCTTTACTAATTCGTTTAATTCAAGTACGCTAAGCTCTTTGATAGCGTCGATAAATTCCTGGGTAGTTAATTTAGCCATTTTTTAATCCTCCGTAAATTTTTATGCTGCCTTTTTTCCATCAGGCAGATTCTTTGTCAGTTTCGTTTTTGATTTTATGCCTCTGCGCCGTTCTTCTCTGCGATCTGATTGAGTACGCGGGCCATGTTTGTAATCGGGGACTGCATGCTGCCGAAGAGTCTTCCGAGTAAAACTTCTCTCGAAGGGATTTCGGAAATCTTCTTGATTCCGTCAGCATCGTAAACAGTACCTTCGATAACGCCGCCCTTAACCTCGAGCTTGTCTGCCTTCTTTGCGAATCCGCAGATTACTCTGGCAGGTGCTGTAGCATCTTCTGTGGAATATGCCAGTGCGCTGGGTCCTTCAAGCAAAGGAGCAAGTCCTTCAAAATCGGTTCCCTTGAATGCGAAGTTCATCATGGTGTTCTTGTAAACTTTGTAAGTTACACCGTTCTCACGAAGTTCCTTACGAAGTCTGGTGTCCTGCTCAACGGTAAGTCCGCGGTAGTCTACCAGAACAACGGACTTTGCATCCTTGATTCCGGCGGAAATCTCTTCCACAATAGGCTGTTTTAATTCAACTTTCGCCATTCTCTTTTCCTCCTTATCTTATTTTGATTGCCGAAAAGAGAGATAAAAAACCTCCTGCCTTAAGGACAGGAGGGTTATTTCAGTATCACTGCGCCGGGCACGAAACCCGCGCGTACGGACAAAGACGTATCTTTTCCGTTATTCCTCTCACTCATCCTCGGTAGGCGCTTCGCTTACGTCGCATATCCGCGACACCTACTGTCTTCGGCACGGTCGTCAGACGACCTTTTCTAAAATACCACGCTTCCGGCGGTATGTCAACACTATTTTCTTTTATTCTCCGCTTAAAACGGACATTTTTGCCGCATACCACACATCGTTCTTTTTCACAAAAACGAGCTCATAGCTGTTTTTGAGTTCATAACTGTATCTTTCGTACCAGCTGTTTGCCGTCATATCCGCATCATAGGATACCGTGCAGACAAAACATTTATCCCCGATACTGTGGAAGTTTCCGTAAGTTAAATTCTTATATTCCGTCTTGGTCGCGGAAGCCCAGATCATGGCCGCTCTCGATGATCCGACATAATTGTACAAATCGGTTCCCGGAAGAATTAAGGATAACAGTCTGCTGAAACTTCCTCCGTTATAGGAATATGCCGAATAATTCATGTACGCTTCAAAGAAATTCTTTGCGGCAAGATATCTCTCACCGTCCTCCGGTTCGGGATCGTCATGAAGGAAGCAGATTTCCCCTTCGTTTTTCGGAATCTCCGACAACTTGCCGTCGGGATAAATGCTCTCGCCGCGGACTTCCGGTTCTTCGTAGAAATCTTTGTAATCCCAGGTTGCCGTCCGGTAAAGTCCGTTTCCGATATATTCATCCACAAGACCCTCAAAAAGACCGTCATCCAGCTCGGCGTCTTTTAAAGACAGTTTCACATCATCAATATAAACAGCACTGTCTTCCGGAGACGACACCTTTATACTGTATTTCGGGAAGGACGACACAAAAAGCAAAACACCGTCTTCTTCCTTCTCACAGGGAAGTACTTTTCCGTCCGCATCCGCAACCACCACATCGGAATAAATCGGTCCGATTACGGCTTTGTCAAAAGACGGCGGGTTCTCCCTGTTTTTCTCGATTTCATTTAAATCCGGAATTTCAACCCCTTGCTCCGTCCGGTATTTTTCCGGAACGGGAATTCCGTTTAGAGTAAAATTATTTTCCTCTCCCGGCAGATATTCAATTTCGACATTTACCGAAGGAAGAATATTTCTTAAATCCGCTGCTTCCACGGAAGCCACTCTCCATTTGCGCCGTCCGAATCCGACCTCATCGCCGTATTCCTCCAAACGGACATTGCAGATATTATATGCTCCGCTTCTTACGATATAAATCTGCTCATCATCCGAGGAACCTGCTCCCGTCTGTCCTCCTATCAAATCGGACAGTTCCGGCCCGTTTTGTCCGGCATTTTCTCCTTCACGCAGAATCCGGTAGCTTAAGATTTTGCCTGTATCAATCTGTTCGGTATATTCCTCATAAAGTTCCTGCGGACTTTCGAATTCGGTCAGTTCGAAATTCACATTCTCCTTTGCCATCGAAAGAAAATCTTCGGTCGATGTTCCGGCAAGCATTTCTTCCATAACGGCTTCCGGACGGGTCTGCTCGTAAACATCCAGGAAACGGTACAAAACAACACAGAGCACGGCTCCGAGCACCAAAAGAACGCCCGCCCAGATGAGCAGTACTTTCCACCATGCGATTCCTTTTTTCGTTTTCTTTTCCGTTTCCGCCATGTGTTTCGTATATCTCTTCGTCAGATTCTGCCGTCGTCGTTAATCCCAGACGGCATTACATGCCTTACTTTCTGTTCCGGCTTCAACCGTAATATTTACGGTGCTTCCTTTAATACAATAAATCCCGTGGGGATTCTTCTCGGTCCCGTTACCGAGGCACAGTGATTGATGATTTCCCCGTCGTAAACCATTACGGAAGAGGAACCCCCATCCAGGTTTCCGGCGTTTACCGCACCGTACTCAAGCATAATGTCCACCACATCCTGCATCGTAGCGCCGAGTGTATTGATGCTTCTTCCGTCCAGCACGAGCAAAAGGAGTGCCCCGTCGGCACGCTGTCCCAAAACGGTTCGGGGATTGACGCCTCCGCCTAAATTCTTATGCTGAACTTCACCGTTTATAATCAAAGACGATGCCAGTCCGTCATGGGTGATAAAGCTGACTGCCCAGCAAACGCCCTGCGCGATGGCCTCATTTCCGGTCATTGATCCGACATGCAGAATTCCGTCCGAATCGATTCCCACCATGTGGTAGCGCACATTTCCGCTTCCGTAAACGATTTTTCCTTCCTGAATTACGATTCCCTGAGGAGTCCCGCCGTCCCCGCGGCCGTTCTCGTCATTGAATCCGCCGGCATTGATTCCGGCAAGTCCGTCGTATTTTGCAACCATGTCCGTAAGCTGAAGTCCCGGACCGGCTCCGAGAGCATTGGAAGTTCCGAGAATGACCTGTTTCGGATTATGTACGATTAACAGTTTACCCTTGCAGGTCCCTTCCGCAATGTCAAGAAGTTCCACACTGTCGGCTTCGGGCGCGTTTTGTTCCCCTTCGGTAGCGGCCTCGATATGAATAAAGGAAGTATCCACCATCTGGGTTTCACTGTCATCCGTACTGATGCTCTTGTATTCTTCCACCTCGGCATCGGTAAGAAAAATATCACTGACCCAGCGGATGGCCGACGTCTCCCGTACCGACCGGACAAACATTCTTGTGGCCGTGGGGGACGGACCTTTTTCCAAAACCCATACCACACCGAGCAGAATAATCAGAATACACGCCAAAGAAACCCCGAGAAAGGAAAAAATTCTTCCCGGGATGTTGATGCCTTTTTTCTTTTCTTTTTTTACTTCTGTGGATGTTTCTTTTTCTTCCATCTTGAACCCTGACTTAACCGACTGCCATACCGCTTGCTTAACCCTTCAGGCAAACTCGGTCTGTGCCTTCCTGCTTATTGCACATAAAAATACCGGGGAATGAACCCCGGTATTCTTTATGATTTTTCTTTAGATTTTCATGCTGTTAACTCTAACACCGGGGCCCATCGTGCTGCTCAGTGTTACGCTTCTTAAATACTGACCTTTGAGAGCACTCGGTTTTGCTTTGATAATCGCACCCATAAGAGCATTAAAGTTCTCTAAAAGCTGCTCCTCGCTGAAGGATGCCTTTCCGATCGGGCAGTGAACAATGTTTGCCTTGTCCAGTCTGTACTCAATCTTACCGGCTTTAATATCGTTAATCGCCTTGGTAACATCCATCGTTACGGTACCGGCCTTCGGGTTCGGCATAAGTCCTTTAGGACCGAGAACCTTACCGAGACGTCCGACAACGCCCATCATGTCGGGAGTTGCAACTACAACGTCGAAATCAAGCCAGCCTTCGTTCTGAATCTTCGGAATCAGCTCGTCGCCGCCTACATAATCCGCACCGGCAGCTTCTGCTTCATTTACTTTGTCACCCTTCGCAAAAACGAGAACGCGAACGGTTTTACCTGTTCCGTTGGGAAGAACTACCGCACCACGAATCTGCTCTTCGGCATGACGTCCGTCGCAGCCTGTACGGATATGTACTTCAACAGTTTCATCAAATTTGGCAATTGCGGTTTTCTTAACCAGCGCAATGGCCTCTGCAGGATCATAAAGAGCTGCTCTGTCTACCTGCTTTGCAGCCTCGTTATATTTCTTTCCATGTTTCATACTACTTGTCCTCCACTACGATACCCATACTTCTGGCAGTACCTTCAATCATGCTCATTGCTGCTTCAATGCTGGCCGCATTTAAATCCGGCATCTTCATTTCGGCAATTTCACGGATCTTGTCTTTGGAAATCTTTGCAACTTTTTCCTTGTTCGGCTTTCCGGACGCGGATTTTAAATTGCAGGCTTTCTTAAGAAGTACTGCTGCAGGCGGAGTCTTTGTAATAAAACTGAAAGATTTGTCCGCATAAACGGTAATAACAACAGGAATGATTAAATCACCCTTGTCTGCTGTTTTTGCGTTGAACTGTTTGGTAAATTCAACAATGTTTACACCATGCTGACCAAGTGCAGGGCCAACAGGGGGTGCCGGTGTTGCTTTGCCGGCAGGAATCTGTAATTTGATATAACCGGTTACTTTCTTTGCCATTTTGGCTACCTCCTAATAATGTGGTTTGGCGCTTGTTTACAAGCTCCCACTGCCGCATGGATATCGGAATCGGTATCGTACGGCAATTAACTGCTCTATATAAAAGGATGAATCCTTCTATACCTTCTTTACGTCTGCGAAGGAAATCTCCACCGGGGTCTCACGTCCGAAGAGTTCAACATTGATAACGACAATCTGCTTGCCTTCATCCACTCTCTTAACGACACCCTGGGTATCCTGCCAAACGCCGGAGATAACGGAAACGGTATCTCCTTCTTTGACTTCGAGATGAACGCGGCGCTTTCCTTCGCCGATATTCATCATGATCATTTCATCTTCCGATAACGGAACCGGCTTGCTTCCGGGTCCTACGAATCCGGTAACACCACGGGTATTTCTTACGACATACCACGCATCGTTGTTATCGGCATCCATATGGATCAGAACATATCCGGGGAAAAGTTTCTTCGAAACGGTCTTTCTCTGGTTGTTCTTGGTCTCAAGCACATCCTGCATCGGAACGCGAACCTCGAGAATTTCATTCTCCAGATGACGGTTTTCTACCGCCTTTTCAATGTTCGCCTTTACTTTGCTTTCATATCCGGAATAGGTATGAACGACATACCAGCCCATGCCTTTGCCGCTCTTGTTTCCGGACTTTCCGATATCATAATCTTCTACCGCAGCTGTTTCCGGTGCCGATGCTTCTTCGGAAATCTCCGCACCTTCCGTCACTTCCGCGTCACCTGATTCTTCTGTATTTTCAGCCGCTGCTGCTTCTGCAAGCGCTTCCGCTTCCGCTCTGGCCTTTGCTTCCGCTCTAGCCTTTGCTTCTTCTTCCTTAATGGCTTCCATCTGCGCTTCTTTTGCCGCAGTTTCCGTTGCCATGGCCTCAGCCGCAGCCAAAGTTCCTGCTTTAATTGAAATCATTACAGTCGCTTACCTTTCTTATACGTATGAATCCGAAAAATCCCCTCACAGAGAATTTCTCCGGACAGTCTTCGCAATCCGTCAAACAAGTATAAATGCTTACAGTTTAATCAGTGCATCAATACCGAGTTTGGCCAGATAATCAATACCGGCAATGAGCGCGGAACAGAAAACCGTGATAACGGTAACAAGCACGGTCTGCTTAAACACATCATTTCTCGTCGGCCAGGTAATCTTCTTGAATTCTCTTTTTACGCCTTTAAAGAAATTCGGCTTTTTCTTTTCGTTATTTGAATCTGCCATTTTTATCCTCTTTACGAAACTAAAACTGATTATTTGGTTTCCTTATGCATGGTATGAGCCTTGCAGAAACGGCAATACTTCTTGGTTTCCATTCTGTCGGGATGAGTCTTCTTATCCTTTGTTGTATTGTAGTTACGCTGCTTGCACTCTGTACATGCCAATGTAATTCTGGTACGCATATCTTCACCTCCGTATTATATGCTGATTATAATTGCTGAATCATTAACGTACTCGCTGTTTCAAATTCATTCGCAATTCTGGCGAATTGCTCATGTATTTGAAATCCCTGCTTCGCAGGATTTCTTCTGCCCACGTACTCGCTGTTTCAAATTCATTCGCAATTCTGGCGAATTGCTCATGTATTTGAAATCCCTGCTTCGCAGGCATATTTCGAATTCGTCTTCGAATTTTCTCGTGCGAGCACGGAAAATTCTCTCCGATTCGAAATATTACGCGAGTACTGATTTTTGGTGCACAAAAAAAAGACCTGAAAATCAATCTCGCTTATGTAGAATATCACACATAGTGTGAATACGTCAACCGATTTTTTTAAATCGGGTAAAAAAGAGGGCGGAACTCCGCCCTCCTTACGTTTGTTTGTTCCATAGGATTTACTCACCCAGACCGTTCTCTATAACAGCAACCAGATGCTCAAGCGCTTCCTTTTCGTCAACCCCTTCGCAAATCAGCTTTATTTCATCTCCGCTTTTTACGCATGCTCCGAGTACGCTTAAAACACTCTTGGCATTCGCTGTGCTTTCACGAAACTGAAATGTAATCAGCGACTTATACTGAATAGCTTCCTTACAGAGAATTCCCGCAGGTCCCAAATGGAGACCGGTAGGGTTTTTAATCACTACGCTCTGACTAACCATTTGCGTACCTCCAATCCATTATTTCTTTTGCAAACCCCGAAATATTTATTCCGTTTTCTTTGAATGATGCGTTCATGCCTTCCTTTTTCCGGCATACAGCGTTTCATTCGCTTAAACATTTATCCTGTGTGGATGAGCTTATGTTCCAAACCCCCGAATGAAACATAATCCACATCGTTATTATACCATATTCTTTTTATACTTATCAACACAAAAACTTTAACCCGCTAAAGCACGGCTACAGCTTTTACAGTACGGTATTCTGAATCAGTTCCGCAAGATTGCGTGCATCCTGCTCGATCATCTTCTGATCTTTTCCTTCAATCATAACACGTACCATCGGCTCTGTTCCGGACGGACGAATAAGTACTCTTCCCTCTCCGGCAAATTTCTTATTCAGTTCATCAATGGCTGCGGCGATTTCCGGATATTCCATATAATGCTCTTTCTTATGATTCGGAACCTTTGCGTTAACCAGTGCCTGAGGAAGAACCTCCATAATGGAAGCCAGTTCGGAAAGTTTCTTTCCGGTATCCACGATAACCTGCAGAAGCAAAAGTGCACTTAACAGGCCGTCACCGGTCGTATTACGGTCTAAGAAAATAATATGTCCGGACTGCTCTCCGCCGAGATTGTAATCATGCTCTTTCATATGTTCGAGAACATAACGGTCACCAACCTTGGTCTGCTCTAAGTTAATGCCGTGTTCTTTTGCCATCAGTGTCATGCCGAGGTTACTCATAACCGTAACCACAATGGTATTCTGCTTTAAGGTTCCCTGATCTTTCATATGATTTCCGATAATCGACATGATCTGGTCACCGTCAACAAGCTTTCCGTTCTCATCAACGGCCAGCATCCTGTCGGCATCTCCGTCAAATGCGATACCGAGATTGGCTTTCTCATAAACAACTCTTGCACAGAGTTCTTCCATATGAGTAGAGCCGCAGTTCGCATTAATATTGGTTCCGTCCGGATTGTTATGAATGGCAACCACGTTGGCACCGAGTTCTTTTAATGCCTCTACGGAAGTATAATAGGAAGCACCTTCCGCACAGTCCACTACAATCTTTAAAGAGGAAAGATCCACATTGACGGAACGAATGGAGTGGTTAATGTACTCTTCTCTTGCATCCGTACGGTATTTGATTTTTCCGACGCCGGATCCGGTAGGGAATTTCACGCCTTCCATATTATTCTTAATCAGTGCTTCGATTTCATCTTCCAGCGCGTCCGGAAGCTTGTATCCGTTTCCGTCAAAAAACTTAATTCCGTTAAACTCCACGGGATTATGAGAAGCGGAAATAACGACACCTGCATCCACTTTGTATTTCTGTGTAAGATAGGCTACCGCCGGGGTAGGAAGAACACCTACATAAACCGCATTTGCACCAACCGAGCACGCTCCGGCCATCAGTGCATTCGCCAGCATGTCTCCGGAAATTCTGGTATCGCATCCAACCATGATGGTCGGCTTGTGATTGGTTTCCTTTGTCAGCACATAAGCTCCCGCCTGTCCGAGCTGCATCGCAAGAAGCGGGGTCAGTTCCTCATTTGCAACACCTCTTACACCGTCTGTTCCGAATAATCTTCCCATGTTCTTTACCTCTTTTCTCTTTTAATATACTCTGACTGTAATTGTACAACCGTCTTCTAAATGAACGCCTTCCGGAAGGGATATGGTCGGAACAATATGATAGGTACCCGTTCCGACGGACGTCATTCCGTTCTGTGCCGCATACTCATTTAAATCCAGTACGATATTCAGATGAGCCTCATCGACTTCCGCCAGATATTCCGAAAGACCGTAAATCCGGATTTTCACCTTTCCGTCTTCGACATAGGTTCCGTCCGAGATAATCTCCGCCGAAGCCTCCTCCGGAACACCTTCTATCCTGACATCGGCGATATCCGCCGTAATAATCGTGTAGGTTTCTCTCCGGATAATTGCGGTAACAACCACATTACCGTCAAAAGTCTTGTCCGCAAAATCCACACTGGCCGGAAGATAATCGCGAAGATTGAGTTCAACCGTCTTGTTGGTATGTTCTCCGGTTACATCCAGATCCTCGGAGCGGACATAAATCGTCGAAATATTGTCAAGCAGCGATCTTCTGCCGCAAACCTTTACGGTATCATAATCCGTAATCACTTCACCCGTCAGTGCGTACCCTTCTTCCGGAGTTCCCGTAAACTCATATACAACCGGAACTTCCTTCGAGAAGAGAATTTCCTGGGTTACATTGATGGAACTGATATTCATATGGATACGGCTGGATTCGATACGGTTTCCTTCTTCGTCATAAAGAAAAATCGGAACAGAAGCGGAAACATTGGAATTCACACCGCTTACATCCACCGTGGCTTTTGCCGTTTCAACCCGGCTGACAATCGACTTCGGTCCGGAAACTTCCACCTGGTTTAAATCGATGGTACGGTTTCCGAGAATGTATCCGTCTTCCGGAGTTCCCGAGGTTTCCACCTGAATTCGTTTGGAAATGGTAAGAAGTTCCTCGATATTCAGTTTGACATTTTCGGAACTCGATTTGATACTGTCCAGATCATTCGGTGATTTATTGGACGAAACATGAATGCTGATGGTATTCATGCTGGTTAAGTCTTTCATATCCGCCGTAGCGGTAATATTCTCTTCCGAAATTTCTTCCACAATGCTTCTTCTGCCGCTGACGGTAACATCCACGATATTGGTATTGTCCGCCACCTCATAGCACAGTCCCTGCTTTTCCAGTTCGGAGGCATGCAGAATCTGCACCTCAACTCCGGAGAATTGGACGCTTTTTACGGGATCATCGATATTTACCACAATCAGCCAGAGGATTACGGCAAATACCAGTGCCAGTATTTTTAAATCAAGATTGTGAGTCAGTTTTTCCTTCATTTTCTTCCTGCTTCACTTTTTTTGTATACTTCTTGGACAGTTTCTTTCGCTGTTTTTCTTCTGCCCTGGCCTTGGCTTCTTCGAGTTTCTCTTCGTCGGTTTTTTCCACTTCTTTTTTCAGAAAACCGAATTTCTTGTCCTTAACCTTCTTATCCTGAATCATTTCGAGCTTCTCCCGAAGTTCGGCTGCATCCAGGGCACGGTATAACTCTCCGCCGTAAGCCACACTTACTTTTCCGGTCTCTTCACTGACAACCACGGTCATGGAGTCCGTGTTCTCGGAAATGCCGACTGCCGCACGGTGTCTGGTTCCCAAATCCTTGCTCAGTGTACGCTGGTCGGATAACGGCAGATAACAGGTCGCCGCTGCCACACGGTCTCCCCTTACGATGACGGCTCCGTCATGCAAAGGCGTATTATGCTCAAAAATATTAATCAGAAGCTGACTCGTTACAACCGCATCGACCGCAATACCGGTACGCTCGTATTCGCCGAGCGGCGAATCATGCTCGATAACAATCAGTGCTCCTGTTTTTACGCGTCCCATTTCATAGCTGGCAACAATAATCTCATTTAATGTCTTATCGGAAAAACGGCCTTCTTCTTTCCGGTCCTCGAGTTTGATAAGGGCACTGATGAAATTGGTCTGCCCCAGTTCCTCAATCAGACGCCGGATTTCCGGCTGCAGCGCTACGATAACCGCTAACGAGATAATGGTAAACAGGCTCTTTGCCAGCCAGATAATCGTGGTCATATTGAATAAAACCGCAACGGCCATAAATACCAGAACAATGGCCAGTCCTTTTACGATTGCCCACGCTCTTGTATTTTTCACCCACACCATCGCTTCATACAGAATGAATGCCAGAATCAGAATTTCGACCACGTCAAAAAATTCCACCTTCGGCAGACGGAATGCGGAAATATATTCACTTATGACACTTGCCACTCTTTCCATTTATTCTGCTTCCCGTACTTTTTCTGACTACGGGAATGTTCCTTTTTTCGTTCTTTACTTATTTCGCTCCGGCACCCGTTTATTCCCTGCCGGATTTTCCTGTCGGCCTTGGCCTCTTGGCCCCCGTACCGCCCGCGGTACGTACTTTCTTCACCTTTTTATCCGAAGAAACCAAAGAAACCTTCGGAACCGCTTTTACGTAATAATAGTATTCATCATCCTCAAACTGGACTTTCTCCGTCCTTGCATAATCGAGATTGAAGATAAAGAATTTAATGACAAACGCAATGGCCAGACCGATTAAGGTACCGAAAATCGTACCGGCAACCGGAACCTGGGTATTCAGCGCCAGATCGCCGACAAACAGAATCAGAATATTTAAAAGCGATCCGGTAATCATCGCGATAATCCATGCATGATCGATATTCATTCTGCGGATAATGTATACAACCAGCGTTGCGAGCGAAAAAGCAACAACCGCAACAAGCATTCCTTTGTTTCCGATGATTCCGTCGATTACGGATTTAAACTTTGTCGCCATTTCCGACATATTGATTCCGCCGTCCGCCGTCTTGGAAATGCTGGCTACAAAATCCAGGGAATAATAAGCAATAACGCCGCATCCGACACTGACTGCCGTTCCGGGGCCGCCTAAAAGACCGGCCGCAAGTGTTACGGCGCAGGGAATCTTCAGACAGAAAGCAAGCGGCAACATAACCGCCACGACTCCGTCTTTCGGACTGAAACGGAAATACAGCAGAAACAGAATCAGAAAAATGATTCCGACAACCGCAGCCGCTTCAAGCGAAAGTGCGTACAAATGCAGAAGACAGATAGCCGCTGCCGAAAGTACAAGAAAATTCAGGGGAAGGAAGGAGCAAAGAAGCGCCAGAATCAGTGCAATGGGAAACTTCGCAAACTTCTCCATAAATCCGATTTTGGAATTGATGGTAAGGAACGTAACGAGTGCAAGTAAGAACTTCAGCACGGGAACAATGAAGTTTTCATATTTTCCGTAGAAGTTTTTCACAAGCTCCCGGATTTCCAGTAGTTTTGTCATTACTGTCTTCTTTCCTTTCTTTCTCTCTGATAGAGAATCTGAAGCCGTCTCAGATTATTGAAATAAACTTTCAGACGGGATCTCGCTTTCCTGTAACGGAAGGCAAAAACAATATAGGCAATCAGCGAATATGCCACAACAAAAATTACGTAATATAAGAGAATTTTTCCGGCCAGTTCCGTGATATCCGCACGATAAATACTGTTTACAAAATTCTCCGAATCATAAAGAACATACAGTCCGAATCCGAGAAAGAAGGAAATCGTAGCCGAAATCACGCACCCGATTAAGCGCATGCCGATATAATCGCTGCGGAAATAGGTTCCGATATTTTTGTTTTCCTTTCCCTCTCTCTTGTCATGCATGGCAAGGCGGGTCATTAATATCGTTCTCTGTTCGTTAATCATTTCTTTAATCCTGCTCCTATCGCAAGCGTGATATAATACACATCTTCCACACCCGCACTTTTTAAAACATCGGTTGCGGCAGCAATCGTGCTTCCGGTCGTGTATACATCATCCACTAATACTACAGTCTTTAATTTTACATCATTTTTGTGAAGTTGAAAAGCCTTTTTCATATTCTTTTGGCGCTCCATACGGCCCAGATTCTTCTGTACTTTCGCCTGATTTGTCCGAATCAGAATATCTTCCCGAAGAGGGATCCCCGTCAGTTTTTCAATCTCCTGTGCCAGAACCGCCGACTGGTTGTAACCGCGAAGTCTTTCCTTATCCGGATGAAGCGGAATCGGAATTAGAGCCTCCGGCCACGGTCCGCGCCAGTTTCGCAGCAGGAATCTCCCCATCTGCCTGCCGTAGAATATGCCGTAATCCGGCCGGCCGAGGTTCTTAAAACGCGACACGCTGTCATGCACGGATGCGTATTCATACAAAGAAAAACCCCGCATAAAAGGTTTGGGGTTCCGAAGACAGTCAAAGCAGTATATATCCCCCGCCCGGCGGATGTGTTTCCCGCATTTGGCACACACCGGTGCTTTCACCCGCCGCAGGACCCGTTCGCACTCCGGACAGATTTCCGAAGAAAACGGAAGCACACGGTCGCACACGGGGCAGTGCACGGGAAAGAATATCCCCAGGACGGCTTCTTTCAGTTTTTCACCATCATGAAAAATAATAGCTTTATCCAATACCGCTCCTTTTCCCTGCTGTTATAACACTTCATTTAACCGGAGTGAAAGCGTCGTGTAACGCTTCTGCTCCCCGAGCGTTTCCGTCATTTTACGAACCACGGAAAAATCGCCCATAATCATGACGCATTTCGTTCCGCGGCTGACGGCGGTATACAGAAGATTCCGGCTGGTAAGCATTTTCGGCACATCAAAAAGCGGAATAATCACGGCCGGATATTCGCTTCCCTGTGATTTATGGATGGTAATGGCATAGGATAGTTCGATTTCATCGAGGCTTTCTTTTTCGTACTCCACTTCCCTGTCATCGTCAAATGTCACGGTAAGCGTATGATCGAATGTATTTACCCGGCTTATAATTCCCGTATCCCCATTAAAAATTCCTTCCCCGCTTTCCCCGGTGATTCCGTTAATTCCAACAACGCGCCACTTGGCAGAGTAATTATTCTTAATCTGCATCACACGGTCGCCTTCGCGAAAAACCGTTTCCCCTCGAAGCAGTTCCCTTTTGGTTTTCGAAGGCGGGTTTAAATACTGCTGCAAAACTTTATTGAGCGAGTAAACGCCCAGATTCCCTGCTTTCATCGGGCTTAACACCTGAATCTGTTTCGTTTCGATTCCGAATTTTGCCGGAATATTCTGCGTAATCAGCCGGATAATATCCCGGCAGATGGCATTTGCATCCGACCTTTCCACAATGTAGAAATCGCCGCCCGGACCGCTTTTTTCCGGCAGTTCCCCGCGTCTTATGCGGTCGGCATTGCCGGCAATATCCCCGCCCTCATCCTGGCGGTATATTTTTTCAAGCACAACCCGTTCGAATTTTGTACACGCAAGAAGATCCTTCAGCACATTCCCCGGACCGACGCTCGGAAGCTGGGCCGAATCTCCGGAAAGAATCAGACGGCAGCCGGCGGGAACCGCCTCTAAAAGTGACGCAAAAAGATAGGTGTCCACCATGGACATTTCATCCACAATAACTACATCTGCCTCAAGAGGATTGAAGCGGTTACGCATAAAATACACACGTTCTTCGTCATCTTCCGAAGACCCGCTGACTTCCAAAAGCCGGTGGATGGTCTTTGCGCTGTAACCGGTTGCCTCCTCCATTCTCTTCGCGGCACGTCCGGTCGGTGCGCATAAAAGCACCTCTTCCCCGGCCTTTTCAAAATACTTGATAATCGTCCGTATGGTGGAAGTTTTCCCCGTTCCCGGTCCTCCGGTCAGAATCATGATTCCTTTTTCGGCACTTGTAACAACGGCTTCGGTCTGAACATCGTCGAGACCGATTTTCTCATCCTGCTTTATTTTATCGATAACGGAGAGCACCTGTTTTCTTTCGGAAACCGAAAAAGGCCTCTCATCAAAGGCTTCGTTTAGTTCCTTTAGTTTTTCGGCAATGTTCAACTCGGCAAAATAAAGGTTTTGAAGATAAACAAACTCCTTTTTATGAATGATTTTTTTCTCCATGGCCAGCGGAAAAAACTGTTCCTCCACCTCTTCTTCGGTAACTCCCAGCATTTTGGATGCCTCCGAAAGAAGCATTTCACATGGCATATAGGTATTCCCGTTTTCCGAAAACGAACGGAGCATATAGATAATTCCGCTTTGAATCCGTTTCGGGTTATTCGTCGAAATACCGCTTTTAAGCGCAATTTCATCCGCCGTCGCAAAACCGATTCCCCGGACTTCTTCCGCCAGAAGATACGGATTTTCCTGAAAAATCGTATAAATGCGACTGTCGTATTTTTTATAGATTTTAACGGCAGTGGTATTGGAAATACCAAAAGAGGAAAGATAGACCATGGCCTCACGAAGGTCCCTCTTGGCAACAACCTGTGCTCCGATTTCCGAAGCCATGCGAAGGCTGATGCCTTTAATCTCCGCTAAGCGTTCCGGTTCTTCTTCCATAATCCGGAATGTGTCATTTTTGAATTTTTTGACGATTTTGGATGCCAGTGCCGCTCCGATTCCCTTGATGGCACCGCTTGCAAGATAGCGCTCCGCACCGATTAAATCTTCCATCGGAAGCACACGGTACGAAGAAACCCGAATCTGCGGCCCGTAGGTCGGATGAACTTCTTCCGATCCCTCGATTTCCAGAAAATCACCTACATCGATTCCGATTACGGAACCGACACATTTGATTTCCCCGTCCTCGAGATCATCGCCGACCAGATTATAAATCCCGTAGGTTAAGTCAGGGGAACGATATGTAAAATATTCAATATATCCCTTATATTTCATTCTTTTTGTCCATGTATCCGTACTAATAACTTCTCCGTTATTTTATCATAATATGCGTAACACTACAAAAATACCCGTTCAAAAAACAGATAGATACCGGTTAATGCAGTTTGACCAAATTCGGGTAAAAAGTGAAAAATAGGATAACGAATCGGAAAAAAGTGAATCAGAATAATGAATAAAGAATGAACCGTATGATAACTCCGCAGGCCGCATATACGGCCTGCGGTTAGAAACAGATTTAAGGTTCGGTGTTATTCTCCGCTAAGAACTCAACGAACTTCCCGGTGCCGATGGCCACGCAGGTCATGGGTTCTTCCGCGGTCATGGTATTGATTCCCGTATTGGACTGAATCAGTTCTTCCAGTCCGCGAAGCATGCTTCCGCCGCCGGTCAGAACAATTCCGCGGTCGGCAATATCCGCCGCAAGTTCCGGAGGGGTACGCTCAAGTACACCGTGAATGGCCTCCACGATTTTGCTCGTGGTATCGCGAAGGGCATCTTCGATTTCTTCGGAAGAAACTTCCACTACATTGGGCAGACCGGTTAATACATTCAGTCCGCGAACGTTCATTTTGTTAACTTCCGGAAGTTTGTAAGCCGCACCGATTTTAATCTTAATATCTTCTGCGGTACGTTCACCGATCATCATGTTGTGATTTTTCTTCATGTAGCGAACGATGGCATCATCAAAATCATCGCCCGCAACGGGAAGGGAATCACTGACTACGGTTCCTCCAAGGGAAATAACGGCAATATCCGTGGTTCCGCCGCCGATATCCACAATCATGTTTCCACAGGGTTTCGAAATATCGATTCCTGCTCCGATTGCCGCTGCAATCGGTTCCTCGATAATGGATACTTCTCTTGCTCCTGCCTGATAGGTTGCATCTTCTACCGCTTTACGCTCTACTTCCGTTACACGGGAAGGAACGCATACCGAGATACGGGGCTTGCGGAAGGTTCTTTTTCCGATGGCCTTCTGGATGAAATACTTCATCATTTTCTCGGTTACGGTGTAGTTGGAGATAACACCCTTTCTAAGCGGACGAACCGCCACAATATTTCCGGGGGTACGCCCGAGCATCAGTCTGGCATCTTCCCCGATTGCCTTTATTTTCTTTGTATCACTGTCATAAGCTACCACAGAGGGCTCTTTTAATACCACGCCACGTCCGCGGATATATACCAGCACGCTTGCCGTGCCCAAATCGATTCCGATATCTGTATACTGCATAATTCATCCTCTTTCTGTACTAATCCGTAAAGCGGTAACATACATTCTATACTTTCCGGACAAATTATACAAGGGAATTTTATACAAATTTCATCTTTTTGTTCCGATTGTTTTCTATGACTTTCATCCTTTATTTGTGTTTCGATTTTTTATTTCTTTGTTGTCCGTTTTTTCTTTACTTTTTGTGTTTTTTCTTCATTTCCGGATTCTTTAATGCTGATTTGACGCTCGCGGTCCCTTTTAATCATTCGGTCAATATACATTCCGGTATAGGATTTTTTATTCTTTGCCACTTCCTCCGGCGTTCCCACAGCCACTACTTCGCCGCCCCGGTCTCCGCCTTCCGGTCCCATATCGATAATGTAATCTGCTGTTTTGATGACATCCAGATTGTGTTCGATTACCACAACCGTATTGCCGCCCTCCGTCAGCCGCTTTAAAATCTCCACCAGTTTGTGAACATCCGCAAAATGAAGGCCGGTCGTCGGTTCGTCGAGAATATAGATGGTATTTCCCGTGCTGCGTCTGGAAAGTTCCGTTGCCAGTTTGATTCTCTGTGCCTCTCCGCCGGATAAAGTCGTGGAAGGCTGTCCGAGTTTGATATAGGAAAGTCCCACATCGTAAAGTGTCTGAATCTTGTTACGAATGGCTGACACATTTTCGAAAAACGGCAAAGCCTCCTCCACGGTCAAATTAAGGACATCCGAAATCGTTTTTCCCTTGTAATGTACCTCCAGCGTCTCACGGTTATACCTCTTTCCGCCGCAGACCTCACACGGAACATAGACATCCGGAAGGAAGTTCATTTCGATTTTAATGATTCCGTCTCCCTGGCAGGCTTCGCACCGGCCGCCCTTTACGTTAAAACTGAAACGTCCCTTGGCAAATCCCTTCGCCTTGGCATCCGACGTATTGGCAAACAAATCCCGGATTAAGTCAAAAACACCGGTATAGGTTGCCGGATTGGAACGCGGAGTACGTCCGATCGGCGACTGGTCGATATTAATAACCTTGTCAAGTTTTCCGACCCCGAGGATTTCCTTGTGTTTACCGGGAATGGTGATGGCCCTGTTTAATTTCTTTGCCAGCGATTTATACAGGATTTCGTTGATTAACGAACTCTTTCCCGAACCGGAAACGCCGGTCACGCAGGTAAAAACGCCGAGCGGAACGGAAACGTCGATATTTTTGAGATTGTTTTCCGCCGCTTTCTTTATTTCCAGGAATGCCGTGGGTTTTCTTCTGACATCCGGAACGGGAATGAACTTTTCTCCCCGCAGATACTGTCCGGTCACGGACTCGGGAACATTCATTATGTCCTCTGCCGTTCCGAGCGCTGTTACTTCACCGCCCTCCGAACCGGCTCCGGGACCGATATCGACAATATAATCCGCCGCATACATGGTATCCTCATCATGTTCTACCACAATCAGCGTATTTCCGAGGTCTCTTAAATTCTTAAGCGCTCCGATTAATTTGTCATTGTCACGCTGATGAAGACCGATACTGGGCTCGTCCAGAATATAGCAAACACCCACCAGACCGGATCCGATCTGCGTGGCCAGACGGATTCTCTGTGCCTCACCGCCGGATAAGGACGATGTGGCACGTGCTAATGTCAGATACTCCAATCCGACTTCCTTTAAGAATCCGACACGTGCGATGATTTCCCGAAGCACTCTCTCACCGATTAACTTCTCCCTTTCATTTAAGGACAGCGTCTGCAGATAAGTATGCAGATCCTCGACGGATAAATTGGTGATTTCATAAATATTTTTCCCGCTTACCGTTACCGCCAGCGAAGACGGTTTTAAGCGCATTCCCCCGCAGGCGCTGCAGGGCGTGATATTCATATATTTCTCGTATTCCTGTTTCTGCGAATCGGAGAAGGTTTCCCGGTAGCGTCTTTCCTCATTGCGAATGAGTCCCTCAAAAACCGTGGGGTATACTCCCCTGCCGCGCTGACCGGAATAATGCACATCCACGCTTTCTTCCGTTCCTTCCAGAATCACCTCTTTTGCCTTTTCGGAAAGATCCTCGAAAGGAGTATCCAGCGAGAATTTAAAATGCTTCGCCAGTGCTTCCAAAAGACTGTGGGTAAAACTTCCCTTATCCTTGCTCGATGCCCATCCGGGGCCCTGTATGGCTCCCTCGTTTAAGGAAAGGGACTCATCCGGAATCAGCAAATCCGCAGAGAACTCCATCTTGTAACCGATTCCCAGGCACTGCGGGCAGGCTCCGTACGGGTTGTTAAAGGAAAAACTTCTCGGCTCGATTTCTTCGATACTGACACCGCAGTCCGGGCAGGAAAAACTCTGTGAAAAATGCATTTCCTCCCCGCCTATGACATCCACCGTCATCAGGCCTTCGGCGATTTCAAGCACATTCTCCACGGAAGAAGTCAGTCTCATCAAAATCTCCGGCTTTACTACCAGACGGTCCACGACTATCTCTATCGTATGCTTGATATTTTTATCAAGCTTAATCTCCTCGGTAAGCTCGTACATATTCCCGTCAATACGTGCACGGACATAGCCGTTCTTTCCGGCACGTTCCAGAACCTTCGCATGCTCACCTTTGCGTCCCCTTACCACCGGTGCCAGAAGCTGGATTTTTGTCCCTTCCTTTAACTGCATGATGGCATCCGCCATCTCGTCCACCGTCTGACGGCGGATTACCTTTCCGCATTTCGGGCAATGTGGAACACCGATTCTGGCATAAAGCAGACGGAAATAATCATAAATTTCCGTTACGGTTCCAACCGTGGAACGCGGGTTGCGGTTCGTGGATTTCTGGTCGATGCTGATTGCCGGCGAAAGTCCTTCGATTCTCTCCACATCCGGTTTCTCCATCTGCCCCAAAAACTGTCTGGCATAAGAGGACAGCGACTCCATATACCGTCTCTGTCCTTCCGCATAAATCGTATCAAAAGCAAGGGATGACTTTCCCGATCCCGAAAGCCCCGTAAATACCACAAACCGGTTCCTCGGAATCTCCACATTCAGTGCCTTTAAATTATTCTCCTTTGCACCCCGGATCTTAATAATCTCCCCCTTCGGGAGCATCTTCACATCTTCCGGGTGCATCTTCGTTCCTTCCGCCATCATTTCTTCCTTCTTCACTTTCATTCTGTATTCTATACTTTGCCGAATGGGTCTATGGCACGCAGCCACTTAATATGATTCAACGCTGGGGCGACGCACAAACCTAAATTGCTTTGCAATTTTGGTTTAGCTGCGTGACCACGTTTAAAGGCATTTGCGCAGCAAATGTTTTGC
>JAEEGL011527002.1_pt1 | contig 19757 bp, 13 predicted proteins | sample 9134231 | NCBI WGS metagenome assembly JAEEGL01 (sample SAMN16246548, study PRJNA631951) | gut metagenome | biome: gut microbiome; feature: rumen; material: fiber-attached | host: Bos | place: Iran: Karaj | collected 2018-10 | reverse complement strand
TCATACATGACGGGTACTATGAACAGTGTCATCAAAGTAGCATACGCCAGACCGCCGGCTATGACCAGAGCCATGCCTCTGCCCAGCTGCGCACCCATATCGTCGCCGAAGATCAGGCTTGATTCTGCGAGGATCGTGGTAAGCGCGGTCATCAGGATCGGACGCATACGCGTCTTGCCTGTTGCTACCAGGGCTGTGTGACGGTCGAGTCCCTGCTTGCGAAGTTGGTTTACATAATCCACGAACACGATACCGTTATTAACTACGGTACCCATGAGCACGATGATACCCATGATGCTTATTACGGACAGATTCTCACCGGTGAACCAAAGAGCCAGGAAGCCGCCCGTGAACGCAAGCGGTATCGTAAACAGCACGATGAAAGGACTTAGGAGACTCTGGAACTGTGCGACCATGACCATGTATACCAGCAAAAGACCGAGCAGCAATACCAAAGCCATCTGGCGGAGCATGGTAAGTACCGTATCATACTCACCGCCAAGCTCAACCGAATACCCCTGCGGTACTTCGTATTTATCGAGTATGGGACTTAACTGTCTGGTAAGCAGTGTAGTATTATAGCCCTCTCCCACATCGGCAGTTACGGTCATGTATCTGGACTGGTTCTTGCGGTTTATCACGGCCGGTGAATCTTTGAGTTCTACAGTCGCAAACTCTCCGAGCTTATGAGTCTCGGTAACCGTATCATTATCATCGTCGGTCTTTTGAACATTGAATTCATAATCCAGGATGTTCTCACGGGTAATGGGATCCATATCATCCACGACGACTATGTCCATATCGATGCCGTCTATAGTGATGGTCACCGCACTCTTCGAGTGAGTAAGCTTTGCATTTATGTCCTGATATATCTGAACGACATTAAGTCCGAGTGACATAGCCGCATTTTTATCCACGGTCAGATGAAGGACCTTGCCGGCGTCCTCCTCACCGTTTGATATATTCTCATACCCGTCGATCGTTTCGACGATGTCCATGATATCCCTGGTTATCTCCGTCAGTTTATCTATATCCGGACCATATACGTTGACCGAAAGTCCCGATCCTCCGGTCAGCTGATCCATCTCGGATGACAGCGTAGTCAGGGTAAAATCAACATCCATATCAGCAACGGAGTCTTCTATATCCGACATGATCTGACGGATCTCTTCCTCTCCGGCATCCTTATCCTCAGTCATCATCATGAAGGACATGGATCTGAAATTGTTCGGATTGGATGCGGCCTCCGATACTATGAGCGCTGTATCGTTCCCGGCAATTACTCCTATCGATCCTATCCCTTCCACATTAAGAAGTCTGTCGATCACTTTTTCGGTCTGCTCATAAGCTTCCTCTCTGGTAGTCTCTTCGGAATACTCGATAGTAGCCTGGATCTGATTCATCGTCATGTCGGGGATCACGACTATACCCATGCGTACGACCATGAATCCCGAGAATATCAGCAGCCCCAGCGCGGTCAGTATAGGTACATATTTGTGTTTCAGACAGAAGCGCAGAACCCTCTCATATATTGTCATGACCTTATCAAAAAGCGGATGCTCTTTGGGTTTGGCGTTCTTAAGCAAGGTGGACCCGGCCGCCGGCACTACGGTAAGTGCTATCAGAAGGGATGCCATCAGACAGAATACTATCGTCAGGCACATGGGTGCGAGCAGGTCGTTGACCAGACCGGAAGTATATATCATGGGCAGGAATACGCATACCGTGGTAAGAGTTGAAGCCGTGATCGCTCCGGCAACCTGTTTCGCGCCCTGAACCGAAGCACGCGGTGCTTCTATGCCGCGATTCTTAAGCCTGTATATGTTCTCTATGACGACTATGGAGTTATCTACGAGCATACCGATACCGAGAGCCAGTCCCGAGAGAGACAGCATGTTCAGTGAGATATGCGAAAAATACATGCAGATGAGCGCCGTAAGCACGCTTACCGGGATACTGATGGCAACCACGAATGTCGGTTTGAAATCCTTCATGAAGATGCCGAGGATTATGATGGCAAGCAATGCACCTATCGCCATGGACTGGAGGACGCTTTTGACTATCAGGTCTATGTAGTCGCCCATGTCCACCAGTGTAGTGATGTTGATGCCCGGATGTGCTTCACTCAGTTCATCGGATGCCTGAGCGATGGTCTTGCTCAAGTCGTTGGTTCCCGAAGTAGAGCTCTTGAATATCGACAGTATCACTGCCGAATCGCTGCCGAGTCTTACGAAACTGTCTTCGGAATTATCTATGACCGTGATATCTGCCACATCACCGAGCTTAACATCGCCGACGTTGTGGATATTGGTAAGAACGATATCTTCAAGTTCGGAGACATCCTCATAGTTCTGTCCGACCTTAACGAGCCATGAATTGTCGGAACTGTCATCTATATACCCCGCAGGCATCTCGAAGTTCTGAGCATATATGAGTCCGGTCAGCGCTTCAAGTGTAAGAAGCTGATCGGCGTTTGCGTTCTTCTGGGCCTCGGCCTTCTGTTTCTCATAGCTTCTGACCGCATCGTTATAATCATCCCAGCCGTCCTTTATCTGTTCCTCGCCGTCCTTTATCTGCTCCCAGCCTTCATTGATCTGTTCCTGGCCGTCGCTTAACTGTTCCCAGCCTGAGTCTATCTGATCCTGAGCGGAATCTATCTGATCACCCGCTGCATCAAGCTGAGCCTGTGCGGATTCAAGCTGAGTCTTACCGATCTGAAGCTGTGCGTCCGCGCTTCCGATAGCTTCGGCCGCCTCGAGTTTGCCCTGTTCCAGTGCCTTGTATCCGTTCTCGACTTCTCCCTGCATCTGCACTATCGAGGAATACAGTCCGTATACGGTCGACTCAAGAGTGGATTTCTGAGTCTCAAGGCTTTTTTTCTGGTTCTCCAGTTCGGTCTTTGTGGAAGTGAGGGTGGGTTCCTGTGAAAGAAGAGCATTCACCTGAGCAAGATTGGTCTGGGCGGCGGTTAAACCTTCCTGCGCCGCAGCTTTGGCCTCATCGGTGGCACTCGCATCATTCAGCGTAGCGTTGTAGGCAGCGATCGCCGCTTCAAGAGTTGCCACCGTGTTATTGTCCTTGGCCTGCTTGATCTGGCCGAGTACGGATTCGGTCTGTGCGAGACCGGAGTTTACCTGTTCAAGGCCCGCGGTGACTCCCGAAAGCTGCTGCTGCGAAAGCTGCATCTGTGTCTGGAGTGCGGCCAGTGAAGCGGATGCCTGATCGAGCTGATAGCTCATGTCGGCGAGCTGCTGATTTGATTCGTTTCGTTTATTGTTTAATTCATTTTCGCCGTTTGCGATCTCCTGGCGGCTGTTAGCCAGATCGTTCTTATTCTGCTCAAGTTCATTCCTGGAATCATTGAGTTCGTTCTGACCGTCGATCAGGTCCTGACGGCTGCTCTCAAGCTCATGCTGGGACTCGACCAGTTTGGCCTTGTTATCCTGTAAGGAATCCTCCGAGTCGATGAGCTGCTGCTCTGCCTTTTCAAGCTGCTCGACAGCGGATGCAAAAGCATCATCCACGCTGGCAAGGATCCTGTCATTTAACCTGTCGACTTTCTGCTCGTTTAATTCAACCTGGATCGACTTATCCACAAGACCGAGTGCCGAGATGCTGGCTACGCCTGCCTGCTTCTCATAATATGGCACGATGTCATCACGGACGAACTGCGTAAGCTCGTCCATCTCCATGCCATCCATGCTGACAGCCAGATAAACGCTGGCCGTCATGTCGGTACTTAATTCTATTATCGAAGGAGTTCCGGCATCTTCCGGCAGATACGGTTCAAGCGTATTGAGTGCGCTTGATACCTTGACCATGGCGCTGTCCAAGTCCGTGTCATCGACAAACTCAAGCTGGACCATGCCATAGTTTTCATTACAGATACTGTAGACATTCTTTATTCCCGTGATCGTGCCGAGCGCACCCTCCATGGGCTCGCAGATCTCGGCTTCGATCTTCTCGGAACTTGCTCCGGGATATGTGGTGAGTACCAGCAGATAAGGAAGAGATATCTCGGGCAAAAGATCAAGCTGCATATTCATCATGCTGACAACACCCAGCACGATGGCTATGATCACACCGACCAGTATGGTAAACGGTTTCTTTACGCTGAATTTCGACATATGACCATTTTACTTATGGTTTTACGCCAAATCAATTAAGAAAGAATAAAATTAATCACTTCCGACTGATGATCGGCATGGTCGAATTCATCAAGTATCGGACACGGTATATGCGGTTCATAGCCTCTGTCATGAAACCATGTACACTGAAGCGGATGCATTCCCGCCTCTCGTGCGGCATAGAGTTCCCGTGACCCGCCGTCCCCGACATACAGGCACTCATCCGCTCTTAAGCCAAGTGCATCCGTCATCCGTGTGAACATCTCGGGATCGGGTTTTACTATCCCCTGCTCATATGAGATGAGCGCAACGTCAAAATACGGAAACAGCGGACTTCGCCGGATGTAATCTCTTTCATCCGAGAAGGTATTGGTGATCAGACCGATCTTAATATTTCTCTTCTTAAGTTCTTCAAGAAGCGCTATCGTATCATCGGGAATATTGGAAAACGTATCGTCAAGACTCTCTTTTCTCTTGGAAGCGGCAAGTCTGACATGCTCTTCCGAATACAGCCCCATTTTCTTAAGAACGATCTCAAGACCTTCTTCGATAGTGTACTTTCCCGTACTCCGGGCCTCTTCTGTTGCGTGCCATTCCCTTCGGAATAAAGTGGGATCCGCTCCCACGTCAGCCGCAATATGTTCACCGAAATATGTCCGCCCCTCAAACAGAGTCACCAGAGTTTCGAACATATCAAAGATCACCGCTTTTATCATTAGGCAAAAACCCGTTCCTTAAAGCACCAGTCCCGTATCCTCTTCAAATCCGAGCATGATGTTCATGCACTGGATGGCAGCACCCGAGGCGCCTTTTCCGAGGTTATCGAACTGAGAGCACAGAACTATGCGTTCATCGTTTCCGGTTACGTAAATGTTGAGTCCGTCCCATCCGGAGCACTTGTTGCACGGCATGAATTTGAGTTCCTCGTCACGATATACATGGATGAACTTCTCACCGGCATAGTAATCCTTCATGTATTCATACATGCCGTCAACACCCTTAACGCCCTTCATGTATTCGGCGTATATGGGCAGATTAACGACCATTCCGGAATAATAATCGGCGATTATGGGAGAAAAGATGGGCTTACGCTTAAGCCCCGCTATGACCATCATCTCGGGAAGATGCTTATGTTCCTGTCCGAGAGCATAGAATCTGGGCGAATCATATTCCGAGTCACGGTTTTCATCCTCATACAGCGCTATCGTCTTTTTGCCTGCTCCGCTGTATCCCGAAACGGAAGTGACCGTGAGCGGATAATCAGCATCTATGACCTTCCCGGAAACAAGAGGATATGCTAGCACCATGAACCCGGTCGCATGACAGCCGGGAACGGCGATCCTTCTGCCGTTTCTGATGTTCTCGCGAAAAGATGCGGCAAGCTCCGGTAAGCCGTAACTCCAGCCCTCAGCCGTTCTGTGCGCCGTAGATGAATCGATTATCCTTACGTTTTCGTTTTCCACCAGAGAAACGGATTCACGAGCCGCATCATCGGGAAGACATAAGAAAGTGATATCCGACATGTTGATCAGTTTCTTTCTCTCTTCGACGTCCTTGCGCTTATCTGGATCGATACGGATTATCTCTATATCATCCCTGCTCGCAAAACGCTCGTTTATCCTTAATCCCGTTGTCCCTTCGCTTCCGTCAATGAATATCTTTGCCTTGCTCATTTTAGCCTCCGTTTAACCTAATCCGAATATTATATCCCTTAATGCGGGATGAATGGTGTCATATGCCATTCCGCAGTTTCTGACGTGCATCGTATATACAAAGCTCGTTCTCGATACGGTATCCATCTGGATGCAGCTTCCGGCCGCGCCGTCCCAGCCGAATATTCCTGCGGGGGCGGTCGATCCGACAGCCTCGGGATGCATGAACACCTGCATTCCGCAGCTGTATCCGTAACCCTTGCGGCCCATGTTGTTGGCGATGTCATCCAGACCGGCATCACATAACAGATTCTTCTTGAACAGTTCAACGGTCTCCGGCTTCAGTATCCTGATGCCCTCCGCCGACTCCCCTCCGCAAGCCAGTGCATCCGCCAGGAGCGCGTAATCCCCGGTGCAGCTTATCAGCCCGGCTCCGCCGCTTTCGTAGCTTTCCGAAAGCTGGTAGTTGCAGGTCTGTTCCATCGGGACTATCTTCCCCTCTTCATTTACGATATACTGCTGAGCGAGACGCTCGAGTCCGTCGTTTTCCGGCCCCGCGAAGAATGTATCCTTCATCCCGAGCGGTTCCCAGATGTTTTTCTTTAAATACTCGCCGAAGCTCATCCCGGATACGACCTCTAACACCGCCGCCGCAACATCATGGCTTAAGCTGTAGAGGAAATGTGTCCCGGGTTCAAACACCAAAGGTGACTCCGTAAAAGCATCTACCAGTTCACGCGTTGTTGCGTTCTTCCCCTTTTCCTTCAACACACGGACTATTCCAGGACGGTTTAAATCATAATCAAGTCCCGACTGCATAGAAAGCAGATGCCATATCTTCAGGGGAGCCTTAAGATCTCTTAAGCCGCTTTCATCTTTAACCTTCAGATCGAGGTAAGCGGGCAGATAAGTGCCGACCTCATCCTCAAGCGAAAGCCTGCCCTGCTCGATAAGCTGCATCATGGCGGTCATGGTCTGGACCTTGGTCATCGAGAACATCAGATAACGCTGATCGGGGCGCACTGCCTCGGTCTTATCGATGTCCACGGTTCCGTTCATGTGTCTGTAGACCTGTTCATGGTCCCGATACACGATGCAGTCAACCGACGATATTCCCAGCCCCGGCAGGGAATCCAGATAGGATGTCAGTTCTTCAAATTTTATATCGCTCATAAAAGCCTCCCGTGTAATCAACGGATTGATTTAACGCTGTGCAATATTATATTATAAACTATATTCAAAAAATACGGAGGATTAGTGCTCATGGATAATAATGTTAAGATGGTACCCGCATTGTGTACTCAGTGCGGCGGAACAGTTGAAGTAAACAAAGATGATGAAACCGCCGTATGCCCTTTCTGCGGAACTTCTTTCATCGTAGAAAAGGCCATAAACAACTATAACATAGATGTAAGCGGCGCGGTTAAGGAAGTGCTTGATTTTGCCGGTGATCAGATGGAGGCGAAACGTCAGGAACGAAGCGAGCGTAGAAAAGAAGAAGCCGAGAAGGAGAAATACTTCTTCAAGATATTCGGCTATGTTTTCGCCGGAATGCTGGTCTTCGCCCTGATAGTGTTTATCATTCTGCAGTTTACAGGCTGATATATCATGTGCATGAGGTATTTCATAGGAAGCGGGCTGGCTGAACTCATGGAGCTCATAGAGCAGGCGCAGAATTCGGCTACGGCAGAACGTTTCCTGAAGCGTTACTCAAAACCGCTCAAAACTTCGGGCGACATACGCCCTACAGACGTATGCCCTGTAGTCGCTCCCGACAGCAGAGGAAACAAGGCTGTTTTTGCTATGAAATGGGGATACACTCTCCCCGGCAATAAACAACCTCTTTTCAACGCCCGTGTAGAGACCGCCGCTGTCAAACCGACATTTGCGGAATCCTGGACCCGCAGACGCTGCGCCGTCCCGGCTTCATGCTATTACGAATGGAAGCATTATAAGACACCTGACGGAAAAGACAGGACCGGGGACAAATACCTCATACATTCCAAAGATGATCCGATCACCTGGCTCTGCGGACTATACCGTATCGAGGATGATATTCCGGTATTTACCATCCTCACGCGTGAGCCGTGTGCCCGGTTATCTGAGATCCACGACCGTATGCCGCTGATCCTCCCGGAAACAAAGATTGACGAATGGATCACTCCATCCGCCAACCCCGATACTCTTTTGCCCCACTCCCTGACAGATATGGTCATGGAACCATGTTTATCCGACTAAATCCGCTACGATCTGTGTAACGGAATCCACATCGATGTTTTCGATCGCATTATAGAGTTTCTCCATAAGTTCTTTCTTATCATCGGGATAAGAATATTGTTTAAGAACCATCTCAACTTCTTCCATAGCATCCATATCCAGATCATCACATGCAACAGTGAGTTTGTCCAACTGCTCCTTTAATACAGATTCTTCTATAGGAATCTTTTCCGTTTCTGATGATGCATCTTCAGCGAAATGATCTTTAAGGGAGTCAAGCAGATCCGAAAACCGTGTAAGCATACCGTCTGTCAGTTCGTTAATGGTGTCCACGTCACCCGCTTTGCCGGCATTCTCAAGTTTCTCGGCAATGTCTCCGAGCTCAACTGCGCCGATCTGCCTTGAACTGCTCTTTAATGCGTGTACGCGGATCGTGTAATCGGATATATCTTCTTTCTCGTATGCGGATCTGATACCTTCAAGTTTATCTGCTCCGCTTCGGTAATATTCACCTACTATCCTGTCATAAAGCGCTGCGGATCCGAGAATCCGTATCGCCTGCTCGCTGTCCAGGCCTTCATATACAGTGCGGGCTGCATCAGATGCAGTACCGCCTTCATCCGCTGCTGTTTCCCTGTGTATCTTTTCTGCAGGAAGCCATTTCCTGAGCTTATTTACCAGTTCCTTGATCTCTATCGGCTTGGCTATGAAATCATTCATGCCGGCTTCCTCAAACTGTTTACGCGCTTCCTCAAGAGCATTGGCCGACAGGGCGATTATCACGAGATCCTCTTTTCCGGGAATATCTTCTCTTATGGCTCTGGTGGTATCTATACCGTCCATTACCGGCATCATGTGATCCATGAGCACGATATCGTAGTCGTTTTTCTTTACCTTTTCTATGGCTTCCTCACCGCTGAGTGCAGAATCGATCTGTATCTGCATGGGCGCAAGGAGGCCTTCTACGATCGTGATATTGATCGCATTATCATCGACAACCAGGATCCGCGCATCAGGCGCGATATAATTCAGGGAATATGCTTCCTCGGATGCCGGTGATCCCGACAGATCCTCCGCATCGTTCAAAGCCCTTACCATACCGATCGTGGATATGGGCCGTCTTATCATATGCAGATTGGGAACATCCGGTCTGAACACGGAATCATAGTCTACAAACATGGCTCCGGTCACTTCAGGATGATCTATCAGGAGCGCGCGTACCTCATCATATCTGGTGCTTGCAAAATACAGATAGTCTTTCTTTCCGGAAGGAACATATTCAGACAAAGATCGGATGGCAGCATTTTCGACTCCTATTCTCTTCATCTCGTCCTTGAACATTTTTATCCTGTTATCGGATTCGCTCAGTACGATCGCCTTCTTATTCTCGATATCCTCTACGATCACATCCTGAGCGGGATCGATCACCTTCTGAGGGATCGTGAACCAGAAATCGGATCCTTCGCCGTATACGCTGTTCACACCGATCTCTCCGCCCATCGCTTCAACAAGTCTCTGGGAGATCGCCAGGCCTAAGCCCGTACCCTCTTCGGTCCTGTTTCGTTTGGAATCAACCTGAGTGAAGCTGTTGAAAAGCTTCGCCATGTCTTCTTCTTTGATGCCGACGCCCGTATCTTTGATATGATATGTCAGATTAACAGTGTCATCATCTTTCTTCTGACAGGATACGATAACGCTGACTCTTCCTTTTTTGGTAAACTTGATCGCATTATTGATCAGATTGATCAGTATCTGTCTGATGCGCCCCGGATCTCCGTATAATGCATGAGGAATATCAAGATCGGTTACGACATACAGTTCCAGATCTTTCTCTCCGACTCTGGTGATCAGAATATTGGAGATATCGTTCAACTCGCTAAGCGGCTCATAGCGCTCGGGAATGATCTCCATCTTGCCGGAATCGATCTTGGAATAATCCAGGATATCGTTGATTATGTTCAAAAGGTTATTGCCGGATTTCTTTATCTGTTCCAGACAGTCTCTCGCGTTCGGCGGCAGATCCTCTCTCATCGCGATCTCCGTCATGCCTATGACGGCATTCATGGGAGTACGGATCTCATGGGACATATTTGCCAGGAAGTCGGACTTGGCGCGATTGGCTTCGCGCGCCTCCAGCATTTCCGCACGGAGCATGCTGATCGCCCTGATCTCTCGAAGTGCTGCACAGGCCAGAAGGATAAGAAAACCGAGCGCAATGAACACACCGTTATTATCATGTATGGGAATATTCAGATGAATGGCTTCCGCAATTCCCATTACGACAAATGCGGCGAAACCGAAAGCAATCAATCTGTTCCGGCGGTTCTTTTTGATCAGAGAGTCATAGACGATCGCGCCCAGGCAGAAGATTGCGCTGAAACATATGATGGCTATATCTATGCTTAAGGTTTTGTAGAAATCCGCAACATAGGTGAAATCAAGGATGGTAAGAACCCAGAAAGCGACAAGGTTCAGTATACTGATCACAGTGTATGGTACGCGATATCCTTCTCCCAGAAGTGCTCTTATATACGCGACAAAAGCGCATGGCAGGATCAGTATGATCATATAACTGACAATACCATCCACAAAATACGTCCCGAAAAGGAGCGGATAAGCGTAGTTGTTGAAAATAAGCCAAAGAGCTCCCAGGAAGACTCCGAGGCTTAAGTGCCAGAGCGTTAATTCCCTTTTTTCCCTGATCCTGCTCAAGAGACATATCCCGGCCACAACAAGCCCAAGTATGATAAGCGCAAAACTGATTATTATGACATAGATGTTGTCGTGAATGAGCTGCATTGAAAAGCCCAGACGATTGCCGAAATAGACATCGGATATCTTATATGTATCGCCCGGACATTCATCATGTATGATCGTAAGAGTTTTGCCTACATCGGATCTTCTTAAGGTTATGGCCAGCCAGATAGGCTTTACATTCGGACCGAAGATGGAATCACTGATGTCATATGAATTACGCAGATCGTCGCCTATATATGCGTCGAAACTTCTGCTGCTCCTGATGAAAAGACAGTTGCCGTCGCCAAGTTCATCGGGAAGCATTACGCTTATGGCCACGTCCTCGCCGTCTTCTATCTCTATGGTGTCTCCGCTATGGTATGAACGCATGATGCCGTCATGATCCGTATACCACCACGGTTCATTGAATTCTTTACATTCGTTGGCATACAGGTTTTCTCCCTCGACAAAGAACTGTCCGTAAACATAGACTCCGAGGATCGTTATACAGCTGATCAGGACACCGATCTTGATGGCAACGTCCCAAAAGCGCTGACTCTTAGGTTTAGTTGAGGTTCCTTTCATGCTGTTCATCTCCTGTCTGTCTTATTCAGTCACTGTCCACAAATCTCAGATTAACCTTGCCCCCGGCATCCATCGTCTGTGTAACCAGGGTGATCTCTTCTCCGACTTCAAGCTCTATCTTCTTGACCGACCTGGCGCTTAAGTTGATCGTCCCATCTTTATTAGGCTCTACCATTCCTCCGCCCGATGTCAGCACTATATGGTCAGGGGAAACCTTTTTAACGGTTATGTCGGATCCGAAATGGTCAAAGAGCACATCGCCCGGCGCTAAACTTGTATACTTCGCAACCGTCTCCGTAGTGGACCCCTCCGTATCACCGTATATACGCGTTTCTACGATAAGTATGCCTCTCAATGATTCTTCCGACCCGGATCCTGATCCCGATCCGCAGCCGGTCACGGATAGAATTATGATCGTCATCAGAATGATAAGCGCTGTCATTTTTTTCATCGATCGGTCCCCCTTTATCTGTTTCTCTTCTTATCGGCATAGAGTTTTTCATCGGCACGGATCATGCAACGGGCAGGGGTATCATCCTCGCCGTTTAATTCATCGTAACCGATACTGACCTCCAGCACATATGGCAGATCCAGGTTTTCCTGCTTCTGACTGAGAGTCTGACGGATCATCTCTGTAATCTGCTCAGGCGCCTCGCCTTCTACGGGGTCCTTTACGATGATGGTAAACTCATCTCCGCCGTATCTGCCCAGAAAAGCAGATGAATCAAGTTTTTCAATGGTCTGTCTGAGCGCATCCGATACGATGATAAGCGCCCGGTCACCTTCAGCGTGACCGAATGTATCGTTTATCTTTTTGAACCGGTCTATATCGAGCATCATGATTATGACCCGGGTATCCGGACTGAAAGAAAACTGATCCATGTATCTGTTGATCTGCCTGCGGTTGTTTAACCGGGTCAGGTCATCCACGGAGATCATGGTCTGCATGTTCTGGATATAGAACCACAGCCACATGATGGTGCATCCAAAGCAGAACGTAGGAGCATTGAGAAAGACCACCTGTACCAATCCGAATGCCATAACACCGAGCGGAATGCTTCCCAGCAGAAGGTACTGGAGTTTTTCTTCTTTTTTCTCGGTATTCCGGGCATTGATCACCGAATGAGCCAGGCCGGCGCACAGATACAGTGACGGCGGCATGAACATCAGAGGATAATAAATTTCATTAAGTTCAAGATTTTCATTGATCCAGAACAGCGGATCGATGATATAGGCGATGATCACCCACATGATCTGACCCACAACCGGGATCAGGCACAGGATCTTCTTCCTTCTGTCGAATATGAAGGGCGATTTCTCGGAAATGGTTATGAACATGAATGTCCCGTATGCCATCAGAGCGAGCATGACATGATTGGTCAGATTGAATAATACGGCAAAAAAACGTGCACGCGGAAAAAAGCCGCTGAGCATGGCTGCCCAGCATGCATCGGAAACGAAATACAAGATAAATGATATGACGGCGCGTCTGAACCAGAGTTGTTTCTCCTGAAGTGTTCCGTGCAGATGATCATTGACGAGCATCATGGTCAGGATCAACACGCAGATAACGCTTGCCTCGGTATAGAATACAAAATAATCAAATCCCATATCATGTATTTTACCATATTCGGTTTATTTCTATTGATCAAATTTTAAAAGGGGATGCAGGCTATACTTTCCTGTCCACAACAGATTTTCCGACCCATTTCTTCATGCGCCAGTAATTCATGACTATAAGACCGCGTATACACTCATCCGCAGCGGTTCCCGCAAAAATACCCGCCACGCCGAAGCCCAGCACAACACCGGCAGTATATCCTACGGTAAGGCCCAATCCCCAGTTGCATATGAGCCCCATCAGGAAAGGGAATATATATGCACCGGCAGCCTTGAGACTGCTGACAAAAGTCATGTTAAGGCATCGTCCCGCCTCAACAAAGACATCCACGATCATTATCATCTGACCAAGGGCTATGATATGTTCGTTCGAAGTAAAGATACGCAGAGTATACCTGCAAAAGATCGCATTCACCAGAGCGAGTGCCAGTGTTATCGGCATGGAGGTCCTGAGCGTCTTAAACACTCTCCTGTATGCCTCTTCCGACTTATTTGCACCCACCAGATGCCCGGTTATGATCTGCGTGGCCATGGCTGAAGAATTGGAGAATATCATTGCAAACGAGATCAGTGAGTTGCAGTATGCTCTGGCATTCACCGAATCATTGCCCATGGCGTTGATAAATGAAAGAAGAGTCGTCTGATACAGGTTGTAGGTCAGGTGCTCACCGGCAGTGGGCAGGCCGATCCTGATCATCTTGACAAGCAGCTTACCGGGAAAAGGGATCAGCAGGCGAAGTGATATCCTGCCCGTCCCGGTCGCATAGAAGAATACGAAGACGGTGATGAGGGCAATGGCTCTTGCCGCCACAGTTGATATGGCGACTCCGGCCACGCCCATCTTAAGGTGTGCCAAAGGGCCATACAGAAACAGATAGTTACCGGCGATATTGATGACATTGATAGCCAGCGATACCCACATGCCGATCTTGGTATATCCGTTACACCGAAGGATCTGGACCATGACGTTAAATACAGCCATGAGGAACACGCCTCCGCCGACGATATATATGTATGTCATCGAGTACGGACGCATCTCCGGCGATACATGGAGGAAATTCATGATCAGAGGATTCGCTGCACAGAACGAAGCACTGATAACTATGCCAATGACCAGGTTCACCATGATCGCCAGCGTATATATCATGTTCATGCTTTCATATCGTTTCGCACCAAGATACTGGGCAACAACAACACTCGTAGCGGTTGCTATGACATTGCACAGTATGTTCATCATGAACATGATCGTGTTGGCATTTCCGACTGCTCCGACAGCATACTCATCATAGTGGCTCAACATCAGAGTATCCACATTGTTGAGCATGGTATTTAAGAGCAGTTCGAGGAACATGGGCCCCGCCAGGATCAGAAGGGGGGTCTTTTCATCTATGACTATGGTCTTTTTTGCCTTCATGACATTTATATCTTAAAACGCGAACCACAGGCAGGCTTCTCATAATCCGATATTTCAGTATATCAGTTTTTGTACATCGGTATCCGTGTCACGGTTATAACGGCGTGTATGTATCAAATAGATCGTATCTGTGATAAAATGCTTACGACGGCTCTTGGTTCATAGCGAGAAAAAAATCAATCTCTAAAGAAGTACGGCAGACTCTCCTGCCGTCATCGAAAGGAGCACAAGATGAAAAAGAAACTGACTCTGAAATCTATGCTGATTCTCTTTGCCATGATCCCCCTCATCACCGCAGCTATAGTACTTACGATAATGGAAGCCAGCATGACGGTGTCCAATCTGGAAACTAACATCCGGGACGAACTCAGGCTTGCTACCAAATCGCTTCGTGAATACTATGAGTACGACATCATTAACGGCAATGATCTTGTGGACGGATTCTGCGAGTATGATACAGAGTACATCGATACGATGTATAACACGACAGGCATCGATTTCACCTTATTTAAGGACGATGTCCGTTTTATGACCACGATCAAGGATTCCTCCGGCAAAAGGATCGAGGGTACCAACGCATCCGAAGCCGTGTGGGCAGCGGTATCAAAAGGCAATGACTACTATTCTGACGATGTTGTCATAAACGGTATCGACTACTATGTCTACTACATGCCTCTCACGGACGGAACCACGGTATACGGCATGGCTTTCTCCGGCAAGCCCGCAGACGGTGTGATCTCAGCCGAAAGGCAGTCGGTGCTCGGGGCTGTCGCCGTATCTGCTGTTTTTGTGATCGTATTTGTCTTTATCGCCCTGTTCTTCTCCAAAAAGGTTGCCGCTCCGATACAGGCCGTTGCCAACAACATAAAAGAACTGTCGAACGGAAACACGCAAATTGATGTAGATGCTCACTCCTCGATAAAGGAAACCACGACTCTCATTGATTCTACAAAGGTTCTAAGAGATAAGCTGTCCGCAATAGTCGGGGACATCAATACTTCTATGATCTCCTTATCGGACATCATAGATACCACATCCGGTCTGTCCCGTGAAGCATCGGACTCCACTGCACATATATCCGATGCAATGGATGAACTGGCCAATTCAACGGATATGATGGCATCCTCCGTACAGAACATAAATATCAATGTGGTCGAAATGGGAACTATCGTAGAAAACGCTCAGGAAACCGCAAACACGCTTGCAGACTCGTCCCAGGCAATGGAGAGTGCAAACAGAGATGCTCTTAAATGTATAAACGACATAGAGAAGTCTTCAGGAAAATCCGTGGAAGCGGTCAACGGGATCGCACAGAGTATCAATGACACCAACGAAGCCGTTAACCGGATAGGCAATATGGTCGAACTGATATCCTCTATCGCATCACAGACGAATCTCCTGGCACTCAACGCATCCATTGAGGCCGCAAGAGCAGGTGAGGCCGGAAAAGGTTTTGCCGTAGTAGCCGATAACATCAAGAGTCTCGCCTCACAGTCGGATGAGTCGGCCGGTGAGATCAAGGTCGTTGTAGATGAGATAAGCGCCCTGTCAAATACCTGTGTAACACAGGCCGACTCGGTTAAGCAGATGCTTATGGAAGAGCAGGAACTCCTTAATCAGGCAAGAGGTCAGTTCGATACACTCGACAGTGAGATCAGCGCATCCGTTCAGAACATAAATACGGTAAAGGATATCACGAATCAGCTCGGATCGATCAAAGATACCATCGTAAATGCCGTATCCGATCTTTCGGCAGTATCGGAAGAGACCTCCGCGACAAACGCGGAGGTCATGACCTCAACCAATATAGTCGATACAAACGTCGGAAATGTATCCTCATCAATGGGAGACATTACGACTCTGTCAGACCGGTTAAAAGAAGCTGTCGGTTTCTTCAAAGTGTAAAAATCTTGAAGCTTCACTAGCAAACATCTGTATGATGGCTGCATATGACTCTGCACTTCGGGCTGCGCTTCCTTCGGGAACGGCCCAGTGCAGGGTAGTAAATGAGCCCCAAAAGGAAAAAGATCGCCGTGCAATCTATCGCCATGGAGGCATTGTTACTGTAATAATCTTCTATCATGACCTACCACTCTCTTACCATTTTTCCCATATTTATGAAATGACCGGCAACCCTTTCAGAGTTTGAAGCAAGTGACATATACTGCGATCCGACTATAGCGGTACAGATTCCTTTATTAAGCCGGATTATATGATTCTCTTCCATTCTGGAGGTTATCCTGTCCACTTCATTCGCAATCCCGTATGCTTCGTCCAGGGCTTCTTTATCCTTCATGGTATATGCTTTTATTATACGGTCAAACAGCTTTTCGATATGCTCTCTCAGATATGCTATCTCAGAAACGGCCGATTCCGAAAATCCTTCGTTCTCGGATTTGAGAGTGTCAGCGTATTCCATGATGTTTTCGGCATAATCCCCGATCCTTTCCAGATCGCTTATCGTATGGAATGTAGTCGATACATATTTATGGTCTTTTTCACTCAACGGCAGCTTGGCAAGTTCCACAACAAACTTTACAAGCTCTTTGTTTATGTAGTCGAGTTCTTTCTCGTTTTTACTGAACTGTTCCTGTTTGGAAAAATCAAGATAACTTATGGCTTCCAATGAATAAATATAATTACGCACCGCAATGTCTGCCATGTTAACGATCTCTTTCTTGAGCTGGTCCACCGCGATCGGAGGTGTTTTCAACATGTTTCGATCGACATAGTAAAGTCTGAATTCATTCTTATCAGCATTATCTTCCGCGATGTCGGGAATGATCTTCGAGACACCTTTTACAAAGACGTCCGTCAGCGGAAGGAATACCAGTACCGTAACCGTATTAAAGACCGTATGGAACATGGCAAGCTGGATCTGAGGAACATGAGGGAATAACCGTTCAAATATGATACCGAAATCCGTGTGTCCGCCGCTTACCAATGATAAAAGAGCACCTATCATCAAAAAGACGACCACGCCGCCCACATTGAACATCAAATGGATAAGTGCTGTTCTTTTGGCATTTTTTCCGCTCCCCAGTCCGGCGATCATAGCCACTACGCAGGACCCGATGTTGGAACCCATAGTAAGGTAGATACCCTGATCCAACGTAATGAGTCCGGTGACAACCATAGTGATCGCTATCGATGTCATAACCGATGAACTTTGGATAACGGCAGTAAATACTGCTCCGACAAACACCAGGACTATAGCATTGTTTATCCCGGCCAGAAATCTTTTGACCGCATCGAGTCCCGAAAAAGTATCCATGGACGAGCTCATCATGGAGAGACCTACAAACAGCATGCCGAATCCGGAAAAGATTCCGCCCCACCGTTTTATCTGATCCCTGCTCCCGAAAAGCGAGACCAATGCTCCTATGCCCGCAAACGCGGAAAAGATCACGGTTGTGGACAGTCTGTTGTTACCGGTCATGCCCAATGCAACTATCTGGCCGGTGATCGTCGTACCGATATTGGCGCCGTATATGACTGTTGCAGCCTGCGTCAGGGTCATTATACCCGCATTTACGAAACCTATGATCATAACCGTGGTGGCGCCGGAACTCTGGATCGCAGCGGTTGTTACCGCGCCTATCCCTACGCCTATCAGTTTATTACCGGATACTCTTCTGAACAGAGCTCGGAGTTTGCTCGAACTGACGGCTTCAAGATTCGAACTCATCGTCGAACATGCGACAAGAAATATTCCTATGCCGGCCAGCATTGACAGTATTGCTGAAATGATAACAGTCGAGTCCATTATTGTTTACTCCTCCGAGATAAATATCCATAGGATCAGCATGCCGACGGCAGAGATCACCGTACCAGCTATCAGCATCTTATCTACTCCAAACGAATCGATCAGATAGCCGCCAAGAAATGACGCAAGGATATTGCCGGCTGTCATAGCCACGCCCGCATATGCCTGTCCCTGCGCCTTGTCTCCTTTTTCCGTAAGATCATTTACATAGTACACTATCCCTATGGCCAGGATTCCCCAGCCGAACATCTGAAGTCCCTGTATTATAAAGAAGCCCAAGACCGTACGTACGATCAGACTTAACAGGATCTTAAGCGTAAAAAATACACCGGAGATTTTGAGAAGCAGTGAAAGCCTGATCTTTCTCATATAGAAAGAAAACAGGAGCATGGTGATCAGTTCGCATACGGCCGCGATCGCAGCTGCTGTTCCCATATCCGCACTGGTCCCGCCTTTGGGAAGCAGGATCTGCAGAGAATATGTATTGATAAGTGTATGGCTGAAGTATATGAAAGTCAGTCCGACGAGAACTGCCGCGAATCTTTTATACCTTACAAGAAAAAGATACGGATTCCCGTAGTTTTGAGTGTCCGTATCAACGCTTGTATTTTCTGTCTTTCTTACGGGATAAAAGAATACGATAAGACACAGGATGAAATAGACAAAAGTAAACGCCAGAGGTATTATCGTCGCACCGAGCATTACGGAAATGATCCCGAAAACATACGATCCCGCGGCGTAGCCAAAAGAACCGAACGCTTTACAAACGCCGAAATTGAGATCATACCCCAGATTCATAGCCTCCATGCCGAGTGTATTGAGGATCGGCTGGGCCAGATAAAGCAGGGTGATCGGAACTCCGTATAATATACTGGTAAGCCACAGACTACGACCGGGAGTAATGACAAGAAGGATACCGAAGATAAGTATGCCTGTGCTGCATATCAGCATTATTGTTTTCGCAGAGATCTTCGGATGATGGTCGATCAGAACTCCCGTGACCGGCTGAAGAAGAGCCGAAATGATACCTCCGAGCGAAAGAAGCACACCTATCCATAAACTCGACAGTCCGACTTTCAGCAGATATACGCTCGAAAATGCCGACATGATCACAAAACCAACCGAATACACTGCCATTATCATGCCATAATGCAGTGTTACGTTTCTACTCTTCATTTCTTCTCCGGTTATCCGCTTCCTCAATAAGAAAGCTTCAACGCCAAATATGATCGTGTCGACTCGGGAATCATCCTATGAGCCAGTCGTATGTTCTCAGAATGTGACACGAAAAATGCGGAAGGTATTCGGGCTCAACACCCTCGCGTTATGCAATGGCTTTTTCCTGCTTATTATATGAGTTTACTATATTCCTCAATACTTTATCAAGGCAACAGCAGGTATAGTCTTATCGAACAAGGAAATATTTTTACTTAGTTACACTGTCAGCTCTTGCGTATAAAGTTTTTCTTCCAGCTCCAATACGAATAAGCGTGCCGTCGTCAACAAGTTTTTTTAATGCGGATTCAACAGAAGAACTACCCAAACTCGGGCAGGATACCAAAACCTCCTGTTTGGAAAACTTCCCAATTCTTTCGCTAATGTACGCCTTCACTATGTCATATGAAGTGCTTTTGGTTCCG